>Ga0233429_1000151_pt1 | contig 135780 bp, 140 predicted proteins | sample SI_118_April2016_3_FD_179879 | JGI IMG/M metagenome (GOLD analysis project Ga0233429, IMG submission 179879) | Seawater microbial communities from Saanich Inlet, British Columbia, Canada - SI_118_April2016_135_MG | ecosystem: Environmental > Aquatic > Marine > Inlet | place: Canada: British...
TTCAGGGTTGAAGTTTTCTGCTTCTGGGTCAGTACAGCCAAGTACTTCATCTACATCGCAGATTCCGTCTTCGTCTGTGTCTTCGCAAGGAAGGTCACAAGTTTCTTCTACCTTGAAGAAATGATTTTCAGTAACTTCATCAATTCCATCAGTAACTGTTATACTAATAGAATGGTGACCAGAACTGTCACAATCTGGGGTTCCAGTGAAAATAATATCTCCGTCGTCCACTTCTGCATTTAACCAAATTGGTTGAGTTGTTTTAATAATAGTAAGTTCATCTTCTGTATCCTTATCATCTGTAACAGCAAGGATAGCTACTGGTTTATTTTCTTCAAAAGGAGAGTTAAGATTGTAAAAGTCAACTTCGGGAAGTTGATTTTTGTCTTTTACTAAGATTTTAATTTCTTTTTTAGTAGAAAGATCTCCATCACTAGCAGTGAAAATTAAATCTATGTTTTTTGTTTTTCCTGGGTGTTTTACATAAGTATAATCCGGAGTCCAAGAAAACATAAAATGGTTTTCAGAAGTTTCTTCTAATTGATAGTCTTGATTCCAATCTTCGACAGTACAAAATAATTCGAAAAAATCCCAGGCAGAACATTTTTTGTATCCAACTTCTAAAGAGTTCTCTTGTTCGTCCTCGATAAGAATTGGTAAGTAAAGGGTTTCTGTTTCTGTTATAATATATTTGTCATTTAAATTATCATAAAATTCTGGTTTCTCATTATCATCTTCTGGGCAACCATCATTTTCTTTTGGTCCCGGTTCATCTGGGCAGATGTCATCTTCATCACAAACACCATCGTCATCTTTATCTTCGCAAGGCTGTTCGTAAATGCAAGAGCCATCATTTTCAGTAGCTTCTGGTTCGAAGTTTTCTGCGTCTGGATCGGTACAACCAAGAATTTCTTGTCCTTGGGCTGGAAGAAGGGTTAAAGTGATTTCTTGTTCTGTGTAAGAATTATCTTCTTCAGTTACAATTGTACTAATTATGTATTCTCCTGGGGTGTATTTATCTAAAGAGGTATCTACAGTGAAAACTTCTTGAAAATTTGTTTTCCAATTAGGAAGGTCTACCCAATTATGAAAAATTTCGGATTTTCCTTTTTTAAACATATTTGTTTCAATATAAACTGGATCTACTTCAAGATTCATTCCTTGAGGCATAAGATCTACGTTAACTGTGAATTTAGTTTCTTGGCCTTTTTGTAAAGTTATTTTATCTTGGCCATTAATCCAATAACTATCGATTGAAAGACTAGGATTATCAGATAATGCTGCGGGAATTACACTTGCTAGCATTATTACTAAGATAAAAATTGCGAATAATTTAAGTTTCAGTTTCATTTTATTTTTTTCCTCCTTTCTTAAAGAGATCCCATCTAATACCTGCTCCTAATTTGACGTCAAATTTTCCTTGATTTAATCCTTGATCATATCCTCCTTCGAGGGCTGCTTGAACGAAAAACAAACCTTTGTTAATGTTTAGTGCTGCTTCTATTGCACCATAAGGATAAATTCCATCTTTTCTTTCAAAAGAAGGATTCTTTGGTGATTGATTGTAGAATGTTTCTGGAGTTCCAGGAATTACAGTTCCTTGAGAATCTTCATGCCAAACATCAGTAGAAAAATTATCAACTGATTTTTGATAACGGGCAATCCAATCTACTCCGGCCCTAGCAGTAATTCTTCCCCAATCTTTAGATACAAAATCCCAACTTAGGTTTGGGCCTAGTTGATAGAATGGGTTGTCAAGAGTTTCTGTATTTGTTTCTGTAGTTTGAGTTACATGTTGATTTACTCCATCTGGAGAGGTTGATTGTCTAGGATTAGTTATGGGGCTCGTGCTACTTTGGTTATCTTGTTCATAATTGGCTCCTCCTCTAACTCCTAAATGTATTTTTTTGAAAAGTTCAAGATCTAATCCGGCTAGAGTAGTCCCATACCATCCAGAATCTGTTTGGAATCCTGCGCCCCCTTCGATGTATAAACGCATTTGAGGTCCTTCAATTGTAAATTCTTCGCAAGCAGGACAATCTACTTTTTTGGGTTTTGGACATTTGGATTCGTATTGTTTCTTAGAGGTGTAATCTTTATTATCTTCAGAACAGTGCCAAAGTATTTTTTCAACTTCTTTTATTACTTCCTTAACTTCTGTTTTTGGTTCTGGAGCATTTGGGAGTTCGCAACATTTCTTTAATCCAGGACAAGCTTCTTCTTCATTTTGAGTATAGTCTTTCCAATCATGACAATCATTATCCCACTTAATAGAATATCCTTTTTTACCAAGAGAATCAACTAAGTCTTTATCCATGCACATTCCGCTATCATAAGAGGAAGCACATTTTGGGTTTACTCCCCATCTTGTTTTTTCTTCTGGTTTTTCATCAAGGATTTTAGCGTCTTTACAAAATTCTGATTTTTTATCTCCCAATAATTCGTTACAATATATGAAAGGGTCTGATTCTCCTGCGGGTTGTTCAATTCCGGGAGTTTCTCTTGGTTGAGCATAAGCTTGAGTTGGTCCTAAAACTAAATAGGCATAAGCGATAGGAGTTAATACTGCAGTAGTTGTCTTGATTAATGTGTTTTTGATTATTTCTGTAAGTTTCATTTTATTCCTCTTTTGGAAGATGGGTAAGAATTCTTCTTCCTAATTTGGCGTTGTCTTCTTGACCTGGAGTGTAAACTAATAAATCTCCTTCGTCGATTAAGGCTCCAATTTCTTTAGTTAAATCTCGGGTTAAAGGTGGGATTTTATATCTAGAAGCTGGACATTCTTGGTGATCTTGAACCAGTAATTCTAGAATATCTGATCCTTTTACAAAAATTAAATCATGAGAAAGGTTTCTTCTGAAATCGTTAAGTACACTTTGTAAAGGAGTTAGAGTCCCTTCAGATTCATATGAACCATAAGCTTCACAAAGACGATAGAGATAAGTTTCATCGATAAAACCACTCGCTTTTTGGTATTTTTCTTGATGATGTTCTAGGGTTGATTTGGATTCTTCTAATTGATTGTTTAATTCTAAAACTGTTGAATCTTGTTCTTTACTGGATCCCGAATTTAATTCAGCTACTTCTAATTGAGCGTATAAATCATGGATGGTTAATTCTTTTTCTTCAAGTAATTGGGTAGAGCTGGCTATTTGTTGATCCTTTTGATCAAGGATACGTTTTCTTTCTTGGTTATCTTGAGAGGCAAAATATGCTAATGCTGAAAAGCCAAGAATGACTGTACCTACAGTAGCTCCTACAGTAAGGCTTGTCGCTTTTTGTATAATAGAATCCAGTTTATTTTTTGTTACCATTGTTAGTTAGTTATACCTCAATACCACTTGTGAGGAGTGTTTATTTATAAATCTTGCGGAATATATCTTAGAATATGCAAATCCAGGAATATATGTTAGAAAGAGTATGGCTTAAAAGAAATTAGTCCAAATTTGATAAATAATCCCTAATGCAAATAGGCCCATAAGAAATATACCTAACCATTTTAATTTGGGCAAAGAATATTCTGGTTTACGATTTCCTTTTAATTTGGCTTTCCAATACATCAACACAATAAGTATCCCATCTAGTCCTCCAGCAATGGCCCCGGTAATTCCAAGGACCATGATAAAAGAAGAGAGTTTTAGTAGCGTAATTAATAAGGGGATAGAGAAAGTCAGGAGAAGAGAAATTCTTCTAGAGAAGTTGTAATCATATTCGAACATTTCTGAAAGGGCAATCCCAATAGTAAGGAATGAAGTGAACATGGCTAGAACAGCTAAGATATTAGCAAACATCCCGAGAATTGGTTGGGAGTAAATGCTCAGAGCAATGGTGGCTATCTTATCATTTGAACCGAGAAGTTCGAAATTTCCTAACCCTACGACTCCGATGACGATGATTGAAAAGATTGTGTATAATGCAATAGGAATTGTTGAACCAATAATTATTGCAGATTTGAGTTTCTTTTTTTCTTTCCCTAATTGTTCTTGAAGTTCGGGGATTGCAGGGAGACCCATATACGCGAAGAGAATCACACCATAGGGAATGAATAATTTAGTTATGTTTGAGTGAGTTAAGTTAGAAAAGGAAATTTGTTTGAAAGAGAATATTCCAATAAGAAGTACGACTAAAAATAAAAGAGAGATAAGAATTAATTCTGCCTTACCTGTGGCTTTAATTCCTTTGTAGATAATTAAGAAAGTTATTATGAAGAATATTAAAGAGAATAAAAGAGGAGATCCAAAGTTAAATACAGAATAGAGAGTAGCTCCTTCTCCGATGAGGTATGCGGTTAATGCACCATAAAGACCTACTAAAAGAGAGAAAGTCATAATTCTTTTTCCCCATTTACCAAGATATTTTTCTGCGTAACCACTAAGTTGGTGTTGTTCTTTGGTTCTAAGAACAATTTCTCCTACGAAGAGGTTGATGACGAGAAATGCTAAGCCAAGGAAAAGCATGAGTAAGAATCCGTAAAGAATACCTACCTGGGCAACAACATAAGGGATTCCTAGAATTCCAGCACCAATAACTGTACCCATTAAGGTAGTTGAAGTGATAGCTAATTTATGATTAGCGAAGAATCCTTTTTCTTCTTTTTTTAAACCTCTTTTTTGAAACATAACTCTCTGATAAGTTGTTTTTAGTTTATATAGGTTTTGGGAGAAAGGAAAGTGGGGACACTGGGAGCCACTAGACAACTAGACAAGTACTGGCAAGACATATAAGTTCATTTATTCTTGATAAAATGAGAAAAAGAGCTGACACAAAACTCTTAATAAAATTTGTTTGTTTGAGAAACTAAAAAAAATTTAATGAATTATGCTAATTGTGCTCTTTTTCTAAACTCCAATATTGATATTATGAAAAATTGGAGGTGAATGTAAAATGAAATTAATTAAACCAGAAATAAAAATTACAACTACAGCATGTACCCAAATAAAAATTCCAAGAGTACTAACGCCACAGATTGCAGAATTAATAGGAATTCATTTTGGGGATGGATGCATTCATGTGAAAAAAAGAAAGAGTTATACTGTAACTTATACAATCAATGTGAAAGAAAATAAATTAATTGAAGATATTACATTATGGTTTCAACAGTTATTCAACATAGAATTAAAATCATTTGTAAAAGATAATGGCCTCCATCTTTATACTTGCTCCAAAATGTTATGTTACTTCTTACATGAAAATTTCGGAGCACCGTTGGGAAAGAAAGACTTCTTAAGCATACCTCAGATAATCAAAGAAAAAGACATTTACTTAAAAGCTTTTTTACGAGGATTACATAGAACTGATGGCTGTGTCTTCATAAAAAGAGATAAAAAGTACAGATATCCCATTGTTAAAATAACCACAAAATGTTATAACTTTTCTATACAAATTCAAGAAGCTCTAATTTTATTTGGCTTTAGAGCGACTATCAACAAAAAAGTAGACCAAAGAAGTTGTATTGGTTACGATGTCATATTGCATGGAACCAAACAATACCAAAAATGGATTTCTGAAATATCTAATAGAAAAATAATATGTGGGGATGCCGGGATTCGAATTTCTGAACAATAAGCAATTGCTTATCATTTCCCAGATCTAAGGCTTGCCACAGGGAAAGTTTATTTCATCGCAGTTAAGCTCAACTCTCCATTACTGGAGGCCCCTATTCTAGCCAGGCTGTACGGACTTGAATCCTTTATACTACATCCCCAACAAATATCAAAGAATCTAGTTCATTTATTAAGTTTTTTGTTTTAAATAAAGAAAAACTAACGCCCGTTACCAATTCCGCCTAAATCCATCAATTTGTCAATTGCATCGGAGTGAGCGCGATAATTTTGGGAACGCATCAAGCAATGTAAATTAATCATTTCTTCAATAGAAACATTTGGATCAAATGCTGTTCTTAAAACTGGATCCTTTAAATTAGTACTTTTTATAGGGGCGGGATCAGAATAAACAAATCCTCCTTTAGAACCAAAATCTCTTTTTCTTAAACAAACATTGACTAAATCAGATCCTTCAGTTCGAAAATATACTTCTTGATGGGGGAAAGAAGGTTCAATAATCTTTAAAGTAAGAAACACATCCATATCAGCATCAACATAAAAATTATATCTTGGCCAACCAACTGATTGTTGTAAAGTAAAAGTGCCAACATAATTTTCCCCCGAGGTTTGAAGTGGTTCTACAAGATCTGAACTTCTTTTCACTATTTCTGTTCCTGCCATATAGAAATCAATAAACCTACAACTTATTAATTATTTCCATACTTCAAAACACAATAAAACTAAAATATTAAAAAAGGATAAGGTTTCTGAGAGAAATAACAAAATGGTGGGAAAATTATCTGTGTATTGGGAAGTTGTTCAATTGTTGGATTTGAAGAATCCCTTGAAAGTTGTGGAGACTGTTAGGTTAGTTAATAAGAGAAAGAAGGAAGGAACTAAGGGGTTGGCATTGCTTGGTGCAGAATTGGGTTTTGGTTTATTAAAACCTAGACTTGAAGATCTTAGTTTAAGAAAGGCAGGCTATGATATGTTGAGGTTAAGTGGAGTTTTATATAAATTAAGAAAATGATTGAATTAGATGGTTCTTATGGAAGTGGAGGGGGAGCGTTAGTAAGAGTTGCTTTGGCGCTCTCTGCTTTAACTGGGAAGGAGTTTAAGGTCGATAAGATTAGGGCAGGTAAGGGAGATAGTGGGGGATTGAAAGCTCAACACTTACATGCGATTAAAGCATTAAAAGAAATTTGTGGTGCTGAAACTAATGAAATTGAATTGGGTTCTAAAGAATTATGGTTTAAACCGGGAAAGGTGAAGAGAGGGATTTATGAAGTCGATATTGGTACGGCCGGAAGTATCAGTTTGTTTTTACAGGCGTTAATTTTACCTTGTATGTTTGCTCCAGGAAAAGTTACTTTGAAAGTTAAAGGGGGGACGTGTGGGAAGTGGCAGGCACCAGTAGATTATTTACAAAATGTTTTATTGCCTCAACTGAGAAGATTTGTAGAAAAGATTGAGTTAAAGGTTTTGAAAAGAGGATATTATCCCAAAGGTGGAGGAGAAGTAGTGTTAGAGATAACCCCTAAGTTCGGATCTTTTGAAGAATTGAGTGAAGTGCCTAAGTTTTCTTTGGGTGAATCGGGAAAATTAGAGCAGATTAAAGGTAGGGTTAATTTATCTCGTGAATTAGAAGAGAAAAAAGTTGGCGAGAGGATAAAAGAGACTGCGGAAAGGGAATTGAATAAATATAGTTGTCTGGTTGATATTGCAGTAGAGTATTCTGAAACTCTAAGTGTTGGAGGAGAAGTAGTGTTGTGGGCCGTGTTTAGTGAGGATGGTGAAAGGAAAACTATTTTGGGAGGAGATGATTTAATTGAAAAAGGGAAGCGTTCTGAAGATATTGGAAAGAAGGCGGCAGAGATGTTAATTAAAGAGATAGATTCTGGATTCGGAGTAGATAGGAATTTAGCTGACCAATTAATTATATTTATGGCGTTGTTACCTGGTTCCTCAATGGGAGTTCGTGAGGTTAGTAAACATTCTAAAACTAATGTTTATGTGGTGGAGAAGTTTTTAGATGTGGTTTTTGAGGTGGATGAGCAGAGAGTTTCTATAAAGTAAAGATAAGTTTTATAAAAGAGTTGGAGATTTGAATGATAAAATGGAACAAAAGAAATGTATTTCCTGTAAAAAAAATATAACTAACGATAAAGGCAACGCTGTGTTCAAGTGTCCTGGTTGTACAGATCATGAAATAGTAAGATGCAATAACTGTAGAAAAAATGGGACCAAGTATACTTGTCACAAATGTGAATTTGTCGGCCCAAATTAATGAGGTACAAAATATGGCAAAAGCAATTATTACATTTAAATTAATGCCTGAATCTGTTGACGTGGATTTAGAGCCAATTAAAGAAAAAGCTTTAGCAATCGCTAAAGAAGCTGGTTCTATTGGAGAGATGCAAGGTAAGATTGAACCAATAGCTTTTGGTTTAAAAGCAGTTTTAATATTAGCAATGTATGAAGTTGAAGGAGCAGACTTTGATGGGATTGCTGCTAAGATGGGAGAACTTGAAGGTGTTCAAAGTTCAGAAGTTGCTAAGATGGATTTAGCATTGGGTTAAGTTTTTATATTATTCTTTCTTTTATTTTTATAATTGTTGATTATTGATGATATAAATATTATTTAGTTTAGGAGGAAAGAAAATGGAAAGGGTAGAAATTATTGATGTTATAGGGAAAGTTAATTTTCCTGTAGAAGATCCAACAGCCAAAATGATTCAATTGGTACGGGAGGTTGCAAAGGAAGTTGCTTCAAAATTTTCTAAAGGAGAATTAGAGTTATATGCTCATCTTAAACACGAAAAACGAGTCGGGGTTTTGTATAACCCACCAAATACACACTGGTATCATCGTTTTATTTCCCCTACTAGCAGAAGGTTTATGAGTTTCATAAATAAAGATATAAAAGAGATATTTGTAAAAGTTTTCTCTGACCCAGAATATATTGATGAAGAACTTGTTACTGAGGTAAAAAAAATAATAAATAAATGTGCGACAGAAATTAATATTAAAATAAAAGAAGTTTAAAAAAAAGAGGTGATAGTATATGGCTAAAAAAAAAGTAGTAAGTAAAGATGTGGCTTGTTCTTATTGTTGGTCTGCTAAAGATTGGCTAGGAGTTGTAATTTCAGAAGGGGCATTGTATTTGTTCTTAGGGTATTTTCTGTGGATGTTAGAAGTTACTGTGGTTAATCCTTGGATGGGCGCATTAGTATCCTTAATATTGATTAATGTAATGTTTTTTGTGTGTCCAGTGTTTAGAAAACATTTTAATTAATTTTTTTATTTTTTAAATTTTAATGAGATAGAGTTAATACAATAACGTTTTCCAGTTGGCTTAGGACCATCATCAAAAAGGTGTCCTAGATGACTTCCACATTTTTTGCACAACACTTCGATTCTTTTCATTCCAAGTGTGTTGTCTTCTTTAAGTTCTACTTTGGTTTTAATAGTTTCATAGAAACTAGGCCACCCACAATCGGAGTTGTATTTTGTTTCGGAAGAAAATAATTCTTGACCACAAGCTGCACATTGATAAGTTCCTTGTTCTTTATTGTGAAGAAGTTTTCCGGTGAATGGTGCTTCAGTTCCTTTTTCCCTAAGAACATGATACTGTTCTTTAGTTAGTTTATTTTTCCAATCTTTTTCTGTAGTCATTTTAAGATTTTAATTATTTCTTTAATACTTTTTTTTGTTTTGAATCCGGTGGGAGAGAAATGTGTAGGGGAGGCCTTTATTTTTTTGAGGATGTCTCTCTTTTTTGGGTCTTGTTTTAATTTCTTAGATAAAACATGGAGATCATAAAATCCAGTAATGTCTATTTTGGATTCTTCTTTGAGAGTTTCGAGAAATTTTTGTTCTTCTGGAAAGGGATTGTTTTTGACCATTTTAGTAATTAATGGTTTGTTGATTAGTTTTCCAGTCCATAAAGGGCCAGCGAATTGAAATCCGGATTCTTGATTGTAATTAGATGTTTTAAATTCTAATGTTTTGGGATTGAAAAGGAAATATTGATGTTGTTTGAGAAGTTGATCACATTTTTCTTTTCCTTTTTCTGAGAGAAAGTAAAGTCTAAAGTAATGATCTTTGTGGTATGCTAAAATCGGAATGAGGGCTTTATCAAATTGGATTCCTTGGAGTTGGACTTTTCTGATAAGAATTCTTAAGCCAGTTTCGTGCATTATATAATTCTTTAGAGAGGTGGCCCAATATTTTCTTTTGGTAACTTTTGGATATGTTCCGGTTAGAGCGGCTGTATCTGTTGCCGTTATGGCAAGGATACCGTTACGTTTGATTTTGTTTACTGCACTGGCGAGAAATGGATTGGGGGTGCCAAAAGGATCTAGATCGATGTAATCAAAGTAAACACCGAAACCCCCTTGGTGTTGGGTTAAGAGTAAGAGTTCAGCATCTTGATTATGGATGAGTACTTTGTTTGTGTTAAGGTTATTTAATTTGAGGTTTTCTTTGAAAGTAGTTGGGAAGTTTTCTTTGAGATCATTAACATGGATGGTAGATATTTTTCCTCGTTTTAGTTCTTTGAGAAACCTTAAGGCTCTAATTCCAGAGCCAGCAAGAGGAAAGACGAAATTCATCTTTTTGTTTTTGATAGAGTTGATTAGAAGGGTGGAAATGTTTCTGTTTGATTTCATCAGAGGATTGTAGAATACTTCTTGTTTTTTATTTGGATCTCCTTTAGGAAGAGTTGCTTTGATTTTTGTTGTTTGTTCAGTGATCAGGTTCATTGATTGGTTGAGAAGTAGAAAGGGGTTAAAAAACTTTTGAGAATTGTTTTGTTTTAAATCTAAAAATTTAAAAAAGGGACGTGGTTCTAGAAAGGGATGGCAACGAGAAAAGTATTGATGACAGTAGTCGGACATGTAGATCATGGGAAGACAAGTTTACTAGATAATATTAGAAGAACTGCTGTTACTGCAGGAGAAGCTGGTGCGATTACTCAAGCCATAGGTGTTTCTATTATCCCTATTGAGATTATTAAGAAAATTTGTGGAAATTTGATGGATGTGTTTAAAGACAAATTAACTGTTCCTGGATTATTGGCTATAGATACTCCTGGGCACGCAGCATTTACCTCTTTGAGGAAAAGAGGGGGTTCGTTGGCAGATATCGCTATTTTGATTGTAGATATTAATGAAGGGTTTAAACCACAAACAATTGAAAGTATTGAGATTTTAAAAATAAATAAAGTTCCATTTATTGTTGCAGCAAATAAAGTTGATTTAATTCCGGGTTGGAGTAATAATCCAGGTAAAGGATTACTGGGAAATATTGGTTCACTTAGTCATCAGATCCAAGGTGATTTTGAGAAAAAGATGTATGAGTTAGTGGGAAAAATACAAGAGTTTGATTTTGAATCAGAAAGATTTGATAGAGTTTCTGATTATACTAAGCAAGTAGCAATTGTGCCGATCTCTGCTAAAACTGGGCAAGGAATTCCAGAATTATTAATGGTACTTACTGGGTTGGCTCAGAAGTTTTTAGAAAAAAAATTAGAGATAGAAGAAACCGGAAATTGCAAAGGTACGGTTTTAGAAGTTAAGGAAGAAAAAGGATTAGGAACAACTCTTGACTTAATTATTTATAACGGTGGTTTGAAAGTAAATGATACCTTAATTATTGGGGGGGTTGATGAACCTTTGGTTGTAAAGGTTAGAGCATTATTAGAACCCGCAGAATTGGCAGAGATGAGGGAGAAGAAAAGTAAATTTAAGAATGTTAAAGAAGTGTTTGCAGCTACTGGAGTTAAGGTTTCTGCTCCGGGGCTAGATAGGGCAATTGCGGGAATGCCGGTAAGAAGTTGTTCTGGGAAAGTAGAAGAGATTGAATTAGCTAAGGCAGAGGTGCAAGAAGAAGTTGGGGAAGTAGTTAATGAATGTGATGAATGTTTGGGAATCATTGTTAAAGCTGATACAATTGGGGGATTGGAGGCATTGAGAAATTTATTACAGGAGAAAGAGATCCCAATTTCATCTGCATCATTAGGAGATGTTAATAAAAAAGACATTTCTCGTTTGGAATCAATGAAAGAGAAGGATCCATTTAAAGGAGTTATTTTGGGATTTAATATTAAGGTTCCTGGAGAGATTGAGGAACAGATTAAAATCAAGGGATTGAAAGTAATAAATAATAATGTAATCTATAAAACAATTGAAGATTATGAAAAATATACTGAATCTTTGAAAAAAGAGATTGAAATAAAAGAATTAGGGAAATTAGTAAGGCCTTGTAAATTTGCAGTTCTTAAGGGATATACATTTAGACAAAATAATCCGGCGATAGTAGGGGCAGAGATTGAGATTGGGCAAATAAAAAGTGGAGATCCAATCATGACTCTTGATGGAAGGGGAGTATCTTCGGTTAAGAGTATGCAAGAAGGTACAGATAATGTTAGTTTGGCTCATCAAGGAAAACAGGTGGCAATGGCGATGGATGGAGTGACGGTGGGAAGACAAGTAAGTGAAGGAGATTTTTTGTATACTGATATTCCAGAAAGAGATTTTAAGAAACTTAAGGAGTTGAAAAAACACTTATCTGAAGTAGAAATAAGAGTTCTAAAAGAAATTGCAGAAGTGAAAAGGAAGAACAATCCAGTTTGGGGCGTTGGTTAAGAATGCAGCAACTGAAGATTTTAAATACTAGAGAGATTAAAAAGATTAGAGTAGAATTAGTGAGTTCTTTTGGAAGTTTTTTGGAAGAAGATTATGCTTACTTAAAAAATGAAAAAGGCAGAGTGTTTATTGTTAATAAAGAGATTTCTAGAATTGATTTAGATAAGTTACGGATGGATAGGGCAGGAGTTTATTTTTTAGAAATTACTCGAAGTGGAGATATGAGGGTGAGTATGGAAGGGGCTTGGATGATTGGTAAGAAAGCTAAAAAGAATGTTGTGGTTCTTAATGATAAAGAAACTAAGCAATATTTTATGGGTGAAGAGTTAGATAAAGATTTGGGCGAAGAGAAGAAATGGGTTTTGTTGAAAGTTAAAAAAGATGTTATCGGTTGTGCCAAATATAAAGAAGGAAGAATCTTGAATTTTATGCCTAAAATCCACCGAAGTAAAGATATTATGTTTTAGTTTGTTACTGGAGAGTTGCGAAAGGTTTATAAAGACAGTACCATTATATAGTAGAAAACCAACCACGTGGAGGTTAAAAAATGATAATGAAGAAATTAACAACTGTATTTTTATTGATTGTATTAATGTTGAGTATGGTAGGCACAGTTTTTGCTGATGCTCCAACAATGGGTGCTATTGATGATCAAGAAGTTGAAGTAGGAGAAACTCTTCAAATAGGGATCCAAATCCTAGATGATAGTGAAAACGCAGATTTATGGTTCCAAGGAGAGCTTCCAAAAGGATCAGAACTTAATAAAGCTACAAGCATACCTGGAGAAAAATTTTTCTATAGGTTTATTTGGACACCGGAAGTAGGACAAGAAGGAAACCACCATGTTGTATTTGTGGCAATAGATAGCGATGGTGAAAGTTCTGAAGGAGTAGAATTCACAATTACTGTTTTGCCTGAAGGTGGAGCTACAGATTATGAAGCTGAATTAACCAAATTACAAGAAGCTAAAGAGGTCTTATCCAACGGTTTAGAAAACGGAGAAGAGACCATATTCGATGCTTATTGTGAAGGCGGAGAAGAAGCTCTTGAAGGGATGGAAACTGGATTAAATCTGTTTGCTTTCTTAGCTACAATCCATGGAGATAAAGCTGAAGGATTTGCTACTGAACTTTATGCAATGGGAGATCAAGATGCTTTAGCTGATCAGTTTGATGACATGCAACATGATTTTGAAGGATTTCATACAGAAGCAAATGATTTGTTAGATATTTTACTAACAACCGAATTTGATGAAAGTATGTGTGCTGCAGACCCAGATGCTGATGGAGATGGAGTAAATGATGATGTAGATAATTGTCCTGCAGATGCTAACCCTAACCAAACAGATACTGATGGAGATGGAGTGGGAGATGCTTGTGATCCTGATGTTCCTGAAGGAGAGAAAACTGATGAAGAAAAAGTTGCTGAATTAGAAGCTCTCTTTGAAGAATATGAAGATGAATACAAAGATCTGAAGTATGATTATGAAGACGCTGTAGATGATAATGACAAAGATGACATCGAGGACTATGAAGACGAGTTAGATGATCTTAAAGATGATTTAAAAGATCTTAAGGACGATATCAAAGATTTAGATAAAGAAATTGATGATAACGACTTAGAAGATGATCTTGATGACTTGAAAGATGAAGTTAATGAATTAATCGATAAGATTGAAGACTTACTTGATGGAGATAAAGACAAAGAAGTCATTTATAACTTTGCAACTGGGAACACTGTAACTGATTTTTCTGAAGATGCAGGACCTGGAGTAGAAGTTGTAGTTGAGAGCGTTGATGAACCTGTAACTGAAGCACCTGCAGAAGTCTCTGATAATTGGGACAAGGTAAGAAATGTTGCTTGGTTAATCGGTGGATTAGTAATCTTACTAGCAGTAGTCTTGTTTTTAATTGGATTATTGTTTAGGTAAAAAAAGTTAAAAAAATTTTTATTTTTTTATTTTATTTCTTTTTTATTTTAATGTTTCTTCTATAGGTTTACTTTTATTAGAAGCTTTTGCTTTCTTTGCTTCAGCTGCTAAATCTACACCTAAATCTTTTAGTTCTTTGATGTGCATTTGCATTAATTGTTCTACAATTTGAATAATTCTCATTAGTTCTTCTCTTTCTTTTGTTAAAGTAGCAAATGCCCCTTTATGAAATCCAATATCTTCTGCATTAGTCATATTAATCACCTTGTTCTGGGAGGAATGTGGTTTATTTAAAGGTTATTGGTATTAATAATAGATGTATGATTACGATAGATTAATAAATTAAATTAGTTATTCTTTTGTTATGGTGGCCGAACAATTCTTTGCTAAATCTTTTGAAGAGGATTTTGTTCTAAAAACACTAGATGGAAAGAAAAAGAAAGATTTTCAATCAATACATAACATATTAGAGACCCGATTATTAAAACTTAATACAAAAAGTTTTGGACGGGAAAAAAGGCTTGCTTGTTCTTTTTTACATAAAAATTACCTCAAAACTTATCGTGCACAAGGATTAATATTCAAAACAAATCAAAAACCTGATTTCCTATATCCTTTTGACTTGGTTTTATTATCTGATGCAAAAAAAATAATAGTTCAATATTATCGGATAAAGGAAAATCTTCATATGTATTACAACCATAAATTAATTCCTGGTTTTGAAAAATTTGTATTTAAAGATATACAAAGTTTGCTAAAAAAATTTCCGTCGCTAGACAAAGTTTGGAAGGAAGTTAATGAATTTAGACTAATCAAGGGGCATAAAGAATTATCCAAACAAAAACACAAATTAGTTGAGTATAATGAAGTTATTTTTCATAAACCGGTAAGTGTTGTTCCAATTGCAGTTTTTGGTTATAGGAAAATTGTAAAAGAAGTTGCAAAAAGGTATGGCCTTCCTTATTTTGTTTCTGCGAAAAAATTTTATGAATCTTTGGAAATTAAATAAAAGAAAAGATTTATATTTATTAAAAGAATTGTAACCAGATGGTTATCTACGGAGAAGGGATTGTTTGGTATTTGATTCTGTTGGATTGTTTGATTTATAATCTATTAATTTGGAGTAAAGGAAAGTGGCACAATAAGGTCAACCATTGGATTTCTGACTGGTTCCCATTGAATAAGTTCTTTGGGTTGTGGTATTTGGTACTAGTGTTGTGGTTAGGGTTTGCTTTGTATCGGATGAAATTATTAGGTTTTTACTTAGGATAATAACTTGAGTAACTAAAAATTAATAAAGCAAGGATTTTCTTTTAAAGGTATGATTTTAGGTAGAATTGTTGGGAAGGTAAGTACCACTAATTTTCAGTTCTCAGTAAGTAGTTCTAAAACTAAGAAGTTTCAATTTATTCAAGTCAACCATCCAGAGTATGGGTTTGTATTAGGGCAAGTAATGGAGCTAATAAGAAGTGTAGAGGGGATGACTGCAAGATGTAATGTTATTGGATATAAAGACCTAGATGGAAGGATTAAAGGGATAAGAACTCCGTTTGAGTTAAATGCTGAGATTTTAGAAGCAGAAGATTCTTTCATTAAAAAAGTTATAGAATTAAAAACAGAAGGAGGGTTTATTGGGAAATTAGAAGGGAAGGAAATTCCCATCAAAATTGATTTTCAGAAAATATTAACAAAACATCTTTGTGTCTTGGCTAAATCTGGGGCCGGAAAAAGTTATACTGTAGGAGTATTGTTAGAAGAGATTATGGAGAAAGGGGTTCCTTTGCTAATAATTGATCCTCATGGAGAATACTCTTCGTTGAAGTTTCCGAGTGAAGATAGGGAGAAGTTAATAGAATGGAAGTTAGAAGCAAAGGGCTATGGTGGACAGATCCAAGAATATGGAGATATGAATGTAAAAGATGATGTTAGGCCGTTGAAGTTGAATGAAAAAGTAAGTAATTATGAATTGATGAGATTATTGCCCTTGCAATTAACTAATACTCAAGAGGCGATTTTGTTTTCGGTGATTAAAGATTTAGAAGAAATTAATTTTGATAATATTTTATTAGGTTTAGAGGAACTGAACTCTTCAGGAAAATGGGGTTTGATTGATACAATTATGTACCTTAGAGATTTAGAATTGTTTTCTTCTAGTTATACGGACTTTAATGAATTGATAACTCCAGGAAAATGTTCAATAATTAATTTAAAAGGAATTAATCCAGAAGTGCAAGATATAATTGTGTATAAACTGTTGAAGGATTTATTTATGGCTAGGAAACAGGAAAAGATTCCTCCTTTCTTTTGTGTGGTTGAAGAAGCACATAATTTTGTTCCAGAAAAAGGATTTGGAAAATCTAAAAGTGGAGATGTGATCAGATTAATTAGTTCTGAAGGAAGAAAGTTTGGATTGGGCTTATGTGTGGTTAGTCAAAGACCAGCCCTGGTGCAGAAAACAGTTTTATCTCAATGTAGTACACAAATAATAATGAAAGTTACTAATCCCAACGATCTAAGAGCAATAGTGGGTTCGATTGAAGGAATAACTTCTGAAACGGAAGAAGAGATTCAAAGATTACCTATAGGTTCTTGTTTACTTTGTGGGGTGGTGGATCGGCCATTAGTAGTTAACGTTCGACCGAGACGGAGTAAGCATGGCGGTCAGGCAGTAGATATGTTAAAGATTAATTCCGAAGAATATGAAAAAGATGTAGTTGAAGAGAGTAAGGAATTTGAAGATAAAGGAATTCTTCCAATATTAAAGCCAAATTTAAGTATTAAAGATTTAAGGTTAATGGCCGATAAAGAAATAAAAGAAATTAAAACTTATTTAATTCCAGCGGTGTTGTTTAATGTTTCTCAAGAAGGAACAGAATTTAAGATATTGGTAGAACGAATAAAAGGAAAGGTGATTGTGGATCCTGAAAAAGAAATTAAAGGAGAGTTAAAGGATGTCAGAGAAGAATTTAGTTTTTTTAAGAAACCGGTTTATGAAGAAGTTAATTATGATATAAAATTGGATGCAGTTAGGAGCATTGACGAGTTGAAAGAAGAGTTAAATGGAGAAGTTTTAGATTGGAAGGAATGTTATATTGTTTACAATAAAGTTAATTATAATTGAGAAACTTTTATAAATAGTTAATTTGACTTTGATAAGTAGAGGTTCTGGGTGTTCTAAATTAAGAAAATGGACTCCGAACTGACCACACAATATGGCCTTTCTGAAAGAGAATTGATGTTAAAAAAATGGGTAGGTAGTCTTTTTAGAAAATGCGTAGAAGAGATTTCTCTTGAAAACCAAGTGATTCCCAATTATAAATTATTCATAGATCATTATTATCATAAACCAAATATTAGTCTTATGGAGGGCCTTGAAAAATATCCCGAAGTTTGGGAAGTGTTTGTTCCATTTAAGGATGCCGATGCTGCATTTGAGGGTAAAAATAGAAACACGGATTTGTTTTCAGGAAAACAAGTTTCTTACGCAGTTAGGCCTTACTTGATTAATTCCTTGTTCCATGAAGCGGCTCATTTAATTTACCCTTTTAAAGAGCCTTCTTTTGAAGAAGCAATTGCTGACCGAATCGCTCAGGAAAGAACAATTTTAATTCCAGGAGGAGCCAATATTGTTGGGTTATATTTAGCTAATTATCTCGTTGACGCTAACTATTTTGGGTTTGCAGAATTTACAGAAATCAGAAAGATTAATTTGTCTTTTCGATTACTTGAAGATACTTTGGGTTTTATTCAAGAAGAATTAGATTTCTATTTTTCTAATAAAGAAATTGTTGCTGAGAAAATCGAAAAGAGAGTTAAATCTTGGCCAGAGGATCGTAAGGCCGGTTATGAAGATTACTCTAAGGGATTTGTACAATTGTTAGGAAGAGATCTTTTTGAGTTTATTTAGTTCCAAAAATAATATAAAGGAAGAGTTTCTTTAAAAAGAGATTAAAAGGAGGGTTGAAAAATGAAAAGATCATGGATATTAATTTCTGGTGTTTTGGCAGTATTATTAGTTGTTTCTGTATTCACTTCTGGCTTTAAGGGAGGAATAACTGGGGCAGTATCTGCTGAAACTGCTGGAGAAAAAACGTTGAGTTTTATTAATGAAAATTTGTTATCTCCAGGGGTCGAAGCGACTCTTAAGGGGATTGAAGAGACTAATGGAGTTTATGTATTAAAGCTCGATATTCAGGGAAAAGAGATAGAATCTTATGCTAGTAGGGATGGAAAGTTGTTGTTTCCAAGCGGAATGGATTTGGATGTAGAAGTTCCTGCTGCTAGCGAAACAGCAACTGCAACCGCAGCTCCAGAAGTCACTAAATCTGAGAAGCCAGAAGTAGAAGTATTTATTATGACTTACTGTCCATATGGGTTACAAATGCAAAAAGCAGTATTACCTGTTTGGGAATTACTTGAAGGCGAAGCTGATTTTTCTATTAAATGGGTAGATTATATCATGCATGGAGAAAAAGAGATTGTTGAGAACAATGTGCAAGAATGTATCCAGCGAGAACAAGGAGATAAATACCTAGATTATGCAAACTGTTTTGTATTAAGTGATGATTCAGAAACTTGTTTGGGTTCTGCAGGAGTTGACGTAGCTAAATTAGAAGGTTGTATTGAAGATCTTGATACAGAGTTTGAGATTAGCAAATTGTATGCAGACCAGAGTAGTTGGAGCGGAGGAAGATATCCTCAATATAATGTACATACTTCTTTGAATGATGCATATAGTGTACAAGGATCTCCAACAGTAGTAATTAATGGGGCACAAGTTTCTGTAGCCAGAAGTCCTGAAGCTGTTAAAGAAGCTATTTGTAATGCATTCTTAGAAGCTCCTGCTGAATGTGATGAGGTTTTGAGTTCAACTGCAGCCTCTCCAGGAATTGGTGGCGGAACAGGAACTGATAGTGCAGCTAGCTGTAATTAATTTTTTATTTTTCTTTTTTTATATTATTCTAAAGAACTAGTTGTTTTGTAATTTTGCTTTCTTGATTATCATTCTAGCAGCGTATTCGCTTTCTTCTTTTATTTCGAATTCTTCAATGATAAGTTTCTTTTTGAATACGGGGCAGTCAAGGACTAGGGATTCAAATTCCCCACCTTCGCCGGCGACATTAGAACCAATTTTGGCTTTTAATTGTTTTAATTTGTTTAAATCTTCTTGAGTGATTATTTTGTTGAGCCAGGATTTGTTTAATCCATAAGCAGCAATCCCCGTGAAAATTATTTGAAAATTGTTATCAAGAAGTTCTTGCATTAAAACTTCTTGGGGTTTGTGCCATAAGGGGGAGAGACATTGTAAGTTTAATTTTTTGCAGATATTTTCTATTCTGTTGCTTTGATATTCTGAGAATAAGGCGCCAGTGAGGATTCCTTCAAAATTGAACTTTTCTTTTGCTAGTTTAATAGTTAATTCTAAATCTTCTAATTCAACTTCTTTTTCTCCTTCTGTACCTGCAATTACATGAGATAGTTCCATAGATTCTGCTTGTAATTCGGTAAGTTCTATTGCGGGAGTATGAAACATATAAGAATCCTGGTTTTCTGAATGGATCGTAATTAAACAAGTGATTTCGTGACCTGCTTTCTGAGCTAAGTAAATGGCATAAGTGGAATCTTTTCCTCCAGTGAATAAGGCTGCCAATTTTAGAGGCTTCTTCGAATCCCCTAAACCCTTCTCATGATCCTTCGAAAGTTTCATAAGGAGATTATTTTTAGTTAAGTTTTATAAATTTATAGGAAAAATAAGAATAAAATGGAAGAAATGTGGATTAAGGGAAATGAACTGATTTCAGAAGAAGAATGGATTAAAGTTATTGATAGTTTGAAAACTGAAGAAATTGTTGAAGATAAAGAAGAAGCTAAGAAAGTTCTTAGAGAAACTTTAATTGAAGCTGTTGAAAAAAGAATTCCTAAAGAGAGATTTGGAGTGTTCTTTTCAGGAGGAGTAGATAGTTCTGTAATTGCTGCTCTTTGTAAAAAATTAGGAAGGGATTTTGTTTGTTATTCAGTGGGATTTCAAGATGAAGAAACTAAAGAACCAGAAGATGTTGTTGAAGCTAAAAAGGTTGCTGAGAAATTAGGTTTGAATTTAAAATATAAAATTTATAATTTGGAAGAATTTGAAAAGATAATTAAGAAGACTGTGCAGATTCTTAAGAAGGTTGGAAAAACAGATGTGGTTAATGTGGGAGTTGGTGCTGTTGTTTTGGCTGCTGCGGAGTTAGCTAGGGAGGATGGAATTAATTATTTCTTTTCTGGATTAGGTAGTGAAGAAATCTTTGCAGGTTATGAAAGGCACGATAAGGCCGAAGATGTTCAAGAAGAATGTTGGTTGGGATTAAAGGGGATGTGGTCACGAGATTTGGTTCGTGATTTTAATTTAGCAAAAGAGTTGGGAGTCGTGGTAAGAACTCTTTTTTTGGATAAAGGATTGATTTCTTATGCAATGAAACTTCCTGCTGAATGGAAAATTATTGATGGGAAGAAGAAAGTTATTTTGCGAGAGGTTGCTGAAGAATTCTTAGGGGAGTTTGCCTGGCGGAAAAAGAAAGCTGCCCAATATGGAAGTTGTTTTGATAAGGCGATTAGTAAGTTGGCTAAGAAAAATGGATTTAATTTGAAGAAGGAATGGTTGGATAGTTTGTGATCAATCTAAATGGATTTCTAAAATATCTTCGTCCTTAAGAATATGCCTTAACATAACTCGTTGTGCTGGATGTCTTGCACTATCACCCCAGATTCTAGCATACTTAAACCGTTTTGGGAAATCACGATGTAACTTGTTACAAACATCCCGGATAGTGGAATTTCTAGTTACTATTAAAGGTTCTTTTTTATCGGCTTCTTTACGCGGTTCTTTTAGATAGATTCTAATGAGATCTAATTTTTGGAAGATTAATTCTCTCAATTGACTTACGTTCAAGTTTTCTTCAGCAGAAACGACAAGGTCTGCATTCAATTCTTTTTTTACTTTGCTTACTTGGGCAGCGTTGGCTAAATCTACTTTACTAATGCAAGTAAGAGAAGGAACATATTTTTTGTTTCCTTCAATGCTGTCAATGAAATCATCAATATCTATTGGACTTCTAATCAAAACATCAGCATTGACAATTTTGAATTCTCTTAAAACTTTTTTCATCGTGTCGTCATCTACATTTGATTCTACAGTTTTCCCTATTTGAATCCCACCTTTTGTTTTTTTCTTAATCCTCACATGTGGTTTTGTTTTGTTAAGTCTAATCCGAGATTCCCAAACTTCCCTTAAAATGGCTGGATAATGGTTTGGATGATTAACATCTACAACAATCAACACTAAATCTGCGTTTTGAATTACAGTAAGAACTTCTTTTCCCCTCCCTTTTCCAGAAGCGGCTCCGGAAACAATTCCTGGAACATCTAAAATTTGGATTTTTGCTTGTTTATATTCCATCATTCCTGGAACAACAGATAAAGTAGTAAATTCGTAGGAACCGACTTCAGAATTAGCTCCAGTTAATGCATTTAATAAAGTTGATTTTCCGGCAGAAGGGAATCCCAATAAAAGGACTGTTCCATCTCCCGTTTTTCTAACAGTATAACCGTGTTCTGATTTTCCAGTTTTTTTGGAAACTCGAGATTCTTGCTTTTCTTTAAGTTGAGCAATTTTAGCTTTAACAATACCAATGTGACCTTGGGTTGCTTTGTTATATTTGGTCTTTTTTAACTCGTCCTGTAAATCTTTGATTTGTTTGTTATAATCAACCATTATCTTGAATATCTCTGAAAAGGTTTATATATTTTTTCGAGATTTTAATGATTATCTTCAAAGTTGGGTAATAACTGAAAATAGAAATAATGAGTCTTTTCGCAAGCTTTATAAAAGAAAAAGAGGAATTTGTAATATGGATGGGGTTGAAGGAGTTTTAGGTAATGAAGTTGTTAACAAATCAGTAGAAGCAGTAGATAGTGTTCTAATAAATTATATTTATAAAGGTGTAGTAGCAGTAGTTATTTTGATCGTAGGTTTTGCTTTAGGATTAATTGTTAAAAAAATTTTATTTAAGGTGTTACATGAGATCGAACTAAACCACTTAGCGAAAAAATTAGGAGTTTATTATAATGTAGAAAAAGGATTTAGTGTTTTAGCTTCTTATTTTATTTATTTTTTAACCCTATTGTTTTTCTTTAATTCTTTAGGGATAACTTCATTAGTAGTTATAGTTATAGTTGGGGCAATAATCTTGTTAATAGTAGTTGGTTTTTTATTGGGATTAAAAGATGTGATTCCTAATTTTATCTCTGGATTTATCTTATATAGAAAGAACTTTTTACGGATTGGGAAAACAATAAAAGTAGACAATATTGAAGGAGTTATTGAGAAGTTTAATTTTACTGAAACAGAAATAAAAACTGAGGCAGGAGATAAAATTTATTTGCCTAATTATTTATTAGTAAAAAAGAAAGTTTGGTTGGAAAAAAAATAAGTTTAAGTTAAGAAGTTATTATTTCTTAGATTCCAGTTCTTTGATCATTTCTTTTTGAAGTTCTTCTGTTTTTTTCTTCAGGGTTTCTTCTTGAGTAGCTAAACTTTTGATTCTAATAGTTAAAGTTTCTTTTTTTTCGTTTAGTTCTGTAAGAAGAGTTTCTTTATTAGTGGAAACCATAAGGTTGCCCAGAATCTTGTAGGCAGTAGAAGCGGTTTCCAATTCTTTAAGAGCAGATTCAATTTCAGAAAATTGACGTTGAAATTGTTGCTGTTGAGAAAGAATGTTTTGAAGATTGTGTTGTAACAATTGAAGTTGATGTTTATGAGAATCGTTCATTTTACCTAGCTTTTATTTTTGTTACTATTTTTCTGTCCTTATAGAGCATTTTTCCGCCACAGTAAGGGCACCTAACTTTAGTAGAAGTATATTCATCTTCTACACGTTTACCGCAATGAAAACATAGATAATACATTTTTAGTACCTAAAGTGTGTATGCCTTGCCAGCAAATTTTTGCTCGCATTGACGACAGTGCCAGATGCCTAAAGCTAAGCGCTTAACTGCAAGTTTATTGCAATATGGGCATTTGTGTTTAGCTCGTTGCTGGGATTCAATCTGACCGAATTGCTTTTTCGGTTTTCTACCGTATCTTGCTCCAAATCTTTTAATTGGCATTTTCTTGTTTTTTGATTGGAAATGGGGCCGCGAGGATTCGAACCCCGGTTCAAGCGTCCCAAACGCTTAGTGATAGTTACTTCCAAAGAGATTTAAGGAATTAAGTCTCTTTAGACCAAGCTACACTACGGCCCCTTGATTTATTTATAAATGTTTCCTCCGGAAACGCCCAGGAGGTAGTGATTATGCTAGAAACGTAATTGATTTAAAAGGTTTTTGGTAAGTTCTTCAAAAAGAGATTTTAGTTAGATTTTTGGGAGATTTGGTAAGAATAGATTGTTTTTTATTGAAAAGAAGAGTATCTTCAATTCTTATGCCAAATTTATTTGGAAAGTAAATTCCTGGCTCTATGGTGAAGGTTTGAAAAGATTGGACTTTTTGAGCTGGTTGCTGAAGAAAGGAAGGGAGTTCGTGAATTTCTAGGCCAAGGCCATGGCCTAAAGAGTGAATGAAATGAGAAGAATATGGCGAAAGATCTTTTTTTGTAGACTTGTTTAGTTCTTCAAAAGAGAGATTTTCTTGAATGTTATTTATGGAATTGGATTGAGCAGTCAACAAGAGATCATAAGTTTCTTTTTCTTTTTTTGATGGTTTTCCTAAATAAATGGTTCGAGACATATCGGAACAATAATTTTGATAACAAGCACCAAAATCAAATAAGAGGAATCCAGTTCTTAATCTTTGATTAGAAGTAATATGGTGAGGAATGGCCGAGTTTTTGTTTGTTGCTACAATGGTGGGAAACGCTAATTCTCCGTCTTGTTCTTTGATTTTATTTTCTATAAATAAAGAAATTTCTTTTTCTGTGTTTAATTTGTTTGGTTTATTTAATTTATTGGGTCGATCTAATTTATTGATTAATTCTGCGAACACAGAATCTGTTATTTTACAAGCATGGTTTATTTTTTTAATTTCTTCTCTGGTTTTTTGACTTCTTAATTGTTTGAGTTTAGGAGAAATATCTATTAATTTTGCTTTTGGGAATATTTTTTTTATTTTTTCTAAATATTGAACTGTAAGAGATTCTTTGTTTATACCTAATCTTTTAATGTTTTTTTGGGCGAGTTTTTGGTCCCAATTTTTTTTAATTGATGTTATGGAAATGTTAGTTATGTGGGGTTGTTTATCTAAAGAAGTTAGGTGTAATTTGGCAGAGTTTGGAGAGATAGATAAAAATGAAAAAGATGGCTTGGTTTGAGTAAAATAAGTAATATGAATATCTGGATGAATTAAGAGAACTAAATCTAGGTTTGATTCTCGGAGATATTGTTGAAATTCTTTTAATTTCATAGTAATTGTTTAAGGGAAGTATTTCATTATATATATGTTTTCTAGAAAATATTATAAATCCCTACTTTTTAATAAGATTATGAGAAAAGTAACTCTAAAGAATGGTTTGACGGTAATTTATGAACCAAGGAAGTCAAATGTAGTAGCAATTGAAGTATTGATTAAAGTAGGAAGTAGTAATGAAAAGGAAAATGAACGGGGAATTTCTCACTTTATTGAACATATGTTGTTTGAGGGAACGAAGAAAAGACCCACTAATAAAGATATTGCTAATGAGATTGAGAAGATTGGTGGAGATTTAAACGCTTATACTTCTAATGAAAGGACTTGTTTTTATATTAAAGTTTTAAAGAAACATTTTGATATTGCCTTGGATGTTTTGGCAGACATATTACAAAATCCTTTATTTAATGAAAAGGAGATTGAGAAAGAGAAAAATGTAGTATGTAAAGAAATTGATTTAGTTAATGATGAACCAAGATATTATCAATGGATTTTGTTTCAAAAGAATTTGTTTGAGAAGCACCCCACAAAATATCCTACTTATGGTAAAAAGAAAATAGTTAAGGGTTTGACCCTGGAGAAAATAAAGAGTTATTATGAACAAAATTATATTCCTAACAATATGGTTATTTCAATAGTGGGAGATATTAAAGATTGGAAACATAAAATTGAGGGGGCCTTTTCATTTAAAGAGAAAAGAAAAGTCAAGGGGCTTAAGTTTGTTGAACCACCAGCTAAAAGAAATAAAACTGTTAAAGAGAAGAGAAATATTGCTAATACTTATTTGATCTTGGGATATAAGACTGTTCCAGCAAAACATAAAGATAGTGCAATTTTAGAAGTGATTGATGGAGTTCTAGGTAGGGGACAGAGTGGGAAGATGTTTAATGAAATTAGAGGAAAAAGAGGATTGGCTTATGATGTGGGGACCCAACACGTAAGTGAGATTGATTATGGTTATTTCTCTGTTTATTGTAGTATAGACAAAGAAAACATTAATTTGGTTAAAAAATTGATGTTGGAACAATTAAAAGAGGTGAAAAATATTACTGAAGAAGAGTTGAAGGAAGCTAAGACTTACATTGAAGGAACTTATTTTTTAGAATTAGAAGATAGTCAAAAACTGGCTGATAATTTGGCGTTATGGGAACAAGTAAAAGATGTTTCTGAAATGAAGAATTTTATAGAACGAGTTAAAAGAGTTAATTTAAAAGATGTGAAGATGGCTGTAGAAAAATATTTTAAAAATTACACCTTGGCAATTGTTGAAGGCAAATAATTAAAAAAATAAAAGATCAAGAATAAACTTCTTTAGCTATTTTTTCTAAGTTCTCTTGGTGAGTCCTAATGGTTCCTAAGAGTTTGTTAACTTCTTTAGCCAACGCATTCTTAAGATCTAAAGGATGAAGATCTTTTTTTACGAAAGCAGCTTCTATCTCTAAGTAATTATTAAATTCTAGGTTTCCGCCGAACTTTTCTGGCCTTTCAATAATAAATTTTTCATGGTTATCTCCTTTGATTACCATAATGACATGTTTAAGGAAAGCCAAAATCCCATTATCTTCTACGACTCCAGATTCACAGTAAGCAGAGTTTAGTTTATCTTTTATGGCCGCTTCATTATCAAGTAAGTCTATTTTAGATTTAGGGTCGGAAGCAGACATCTTTTTACCAATTAATCCTGGAACTAAAGGTGTCATTATTTCAATCCTAGGTCTATAATCAATTTTAGGTAGGAATTCTCTAGCAAACATGAGAATTTTTCTTTGATCAATTCCCCCATATTGAATATCGACTTCTAAATGAACTTCATCAAGTGCTTGCATGATAGGATAAATAAGCCCGGAAAGTTTGGGGTTATCTCCAAATTTAACTACTTCTGCGGCAGCTCTCTTGCAATCATTAATATTAGTAAAGGAAGACATTCTTAATACATCAAACATGTACTCTGGTTTAAGTTGAAATTCAGACCCTTTGATTATTTCTAAGTTCTTTGGATCTACACCAATTGCGTTAAACATCAAAGGAATTATTTCTTGATAATAATTATACCTTTTATCTAAAAGTTCCCATGGAGTACCATCTAAAGCTCCGTGGAGATCAGCTAAAAGGAGTTTAACTTTAAATCCGGCCTTAAGGAAATCTGCTAATTTTAAGACCCAAACAAAATAACCAATATGTGGTCTACCAGTAATGGCAGTACCTAAATATGCTACTGGCTGTGTTTTTTTAGTTATTAATCTCAAGAGTTCTTCTTCGGTAACAATCTCTTGGGTGTTTCTTTTGATTAATTCTAGTTTTTGTTCTGGAGTCATAAATTGTCTAGAAAGAAAGGAGGTTTAAAAATTTAGTGGTAAAAAGTAGTAAATTATAAATAAAAGAGAAGTAATTGTATGTAACTATGATAAAGGTAATTTTATTTGATTTTTGGGGAACTTTAGTAGAGAATGGAGTATGGAGTCCAGTAAAACAGATTAAAAATATTTTGCGAATAGATTTGCCTTTTTCTGAATATATTGTGAGAATGGAGCGGGCGATGATGACTAAGAAAGTTTCTGGGCTACATGAGGCTTTTGAAAATGTTTGTCAAGAATTTGGGATTGCTCCAGAAGAAAAATTAATTGAAGAATTGATTGGAATGTGGAATAAATCTTGGATGTTGGCCCAACCATATAACGAAGTCGTAGAGGTTTTGGGAAAATTGAAAGAGAATTATCAATTAGTGTTAGTTTCTAATACAGATAGTTCTTCAATTAATAATGTAATTGAGAAATTTGAATTAGGGGGTTTTTTTGATAAGATCTTCTTTTCTTATGAACTGGGATTAATAAAAACTGACAATTTATTTTTTAAACAAGTGTTAAGAGAATTAGGAGTTACAGAAGAAGAAGTAGTAATGGTGGGAGATAGTGTTCAAAGTGATATCATCTCGGCAAAAAGAATTGGAATGAAAGCAGTTTTAATAGACAGAAAAAATACTCGAGATTATCACCCTAAGATTAAGAATTTAAATGAATTGGAAAAAGTTTTGGAATTATAAATGGTAGATATATTATTTTTAGGAACGGCTTGTATGCAGCCGACAAAAGAAAGGAATCATCCAGGAGTTTTACTTAGTTATAAGGGGGAAAAGATCCTATTTGATTGTGGAGAAGGTATTCAAAGGCAATTAAAATTGGCTGGAGTGAAGCCAGCGAAGATTAGTAAAGTTTTGATTAGTCATTGGCATGGGGATCATGTATTAGGTTTGCCGGGATTAATGAGTACAATGGGTGCAGATCAATTTGCTAAGAGATTGCAGATTTATGGTCCTAAAGGATCAAAGAAATATGTAGAATTTATGTTAAAAGCTTTTTTGAGTACAGATGTTATTGAACACGAAGTTATTGAGGTAGAAGAAGGAGTAATATTTGAAAATGAAGATTATTATTTAGAAAGTTATTCTTTGAAACATCCAGGAAGATGTGTAGGGTTTAGTTTTATAGAAAAAGATAAATTGAGGATTAAAGTTAAAGAAGCTGAGAAAATGGGTTTGAGTGGAGAAATTTTAGGAGATTTGCAAAAAAAGAAGAAAGTTGTGTTTAAAGGGAAAAAGATAGATTACAAAGATGTCACTTATACAGTTAGAGGAAAGAAAATAAGTTATATTGCAGATACACGACCTTGTGAAGGGGCAAGTGAATTAGCTTCTGGGTCAGATTTAGTTATTAGTGAAAGCACTTATTCTGATGCAGATAGAATTAAAGCCAAAGAACATATGCATCTTACTGCCAAAGAAGCAGCAATGATTGCTTCTGAAAGTGGAGCTGAGAAATTGATTTTAACCCATATTAGTCAAAGATATAAGAATCCTTTAATGTTAGAAGAAGAAGCTAGAGAAATTTTTGATAATGTATTAATGGCAAAAGATTTTATGAAAGTTAAGGTTTGAATTTTTAAAATGAATTTAAAGGCAAAAGGAAGTAAAGCAGAAAGAGAATTATTACATTTATTCTGGGAAGCAGGTTGGGCATGTACAAGGACAGCAGGTTCTGGAAGTACTACTAGGCCAGCACCTGATTTATTGGCTGGAAATGGAGAAATTGTTTTAGCTTTGGAATGTAAAGCGTTTTCGGGTAGTAATAAATACTTTGAAAAAAATGAGATTGAACAGTTAGAGACATTTAGTAATATTTTTGGTGCAGAATCTAGAATTGCGATAAAATTTTCTAGAAAACCGTGGTATTTTGTTAAAATTGCTGACTTGAAGAATTCTGGTAAGAATTTTGGGATAAATCTAAAGTTATGTGAAGAAAAAGGGCAAAAATTTGAAGAATTAACTTCAAATGACCGAAAGATTTAAATTTGTATCATTTAGACATAGTAATCTCAAAATGGTCAGATTAACACAAAAAAAAATTGAAGGATTGATTATGGGTATTCTAGGAGAAGAAGGCCTAAGGTTAACCAAGCAATTACAAGGAAATGACAATATTTCTGAATTTACCTTAGCAACAAAGCTAAGAAGAGACATCAAACTTGTGAGAAAGATGCTATATCATTTGTACAATAATAATTTAGTTAGCTTTACCAGGAAAAAAGATAAACAAAAAGGATGGTACATTTATTATTGGACTTTTGTTCCTGAAAGTTTAAAATTTTTATATATTAAGAACAAAAAAGAAAGATTAGCACGGTTTAAGGAACAATTAGCTAGAGAAGAAGCAGAACAATTTTTTAGCTGTCCTAAGAATTGTGTAAGGTTGGATTTTGATCAAGCAATGGATTTTGAATTTAGATGTCCTGAATGTGGAGAATTGATCATTCAAGATATGGATAAAGATAATACAGTGAGTGAATTGAATAAGTGGATCACACGATTAGAAAAAGAACTTGCGGAAGAAAAGAATCAATCAATTGCAAGGGCAGCAAAAGAAAGAATAAAAATAGCGAAACTTGATAAAATTATTGAGGAAAAGCTCGCAAAACAGAAAATTGTGAAGAAAAAGGTTGTTAAAAAGAAAATAGTTAAGAAAAAAAGTGTGAAGAAAAAGGTTGTTAAAAAGAAAATAGTTAAGAAAAAAGCAATCAAAACTAAAAAATTAAGTGGAAAAAGTTCAGAAAAAGTAATGAATAGTTCTAAGAAAGTAAATAAAAAAATAAGTAAAAAAGTAATTAAAAAAATTAAGAAGAAAAAATAAATCCTATTTTCTTTTACGTTTAGTAGATTTCTTACGAGTTACAGGTTTTTTTCTAACAAGAGCTTTTTCAATCTTAACTTCTTCTTTTAAGATCAAAGAAGCTATCTTCTGGATGTTTAATTCCATCCCAGCAACTCTTCTCTCAACTAATAGAAGTACTCGTAGGGAATAAACAATTGCTGCTAATGTAGCAATGATAATCGCCAAAATAAAACTGTTTGTAGGAAGCATGTGTTTGACACCTCTTTTTTATTTAATAATTAAGTAATCCTAATAAGAAGTTTTGAATATATAAATGTTTTGTAAAGATAACTAAGAAAAATAGTTATTATAAATGAAATGGAGAGTGACCCGTTGATTTCCTATGGAACTTAATAAAAAAAGATTGTTTTGAAGTGAGAGATGTTGTTTTAGAGGAAGAAAGAGGTGAGTTTCGGGTAGAACTAATTTGAAAAGATTTTAAAGAGGTTTAAAGTATGATATTTTTTGTGAAGGAAGATAATTTTTAGTGGTTTTTAAAATTAATCAAATTGTTTTTGGAATAAATTTTGTTTTTCTTTCTTTTTTCTTTTAGAAAACAAATCATTTTTTTCTGGTATTATTATTATTATTATTATTATTATATTTCTATATAGTAAGTAAGTAGTAGTAGTAGTAGTACGGATTTTTTTATTTGATTAAAGGAGAGAAAATTGTTTTGGTTTATTTTTAACTATTTTTTTTAAATGAAGTTATGATTGCATATAACTGGGAAAAAAAGAAGATAATGAATAATTATCCTTTGATCATTTTTGATAATGTATTAAAGGATAGGTGGGTCTAATCACATATTTGCTGAAGTGTATATTGAAATCCAAAACTATTTATATATGATGACATCCATGAAGATATAAAATGAGGTTTCCATAGGAAAAAGGGGGGTCAGTATGATTAAAATAAGTAATTTTTTTGAAAATTTTCTTAAAAAGGATTCTTTGTTTAATAACAAGGATGTTCTACAGGCAATGTACGTTCCCGAAGAAGTATTATACAGAGAAGAACAAATACAAGAGGTGGCAAATATTTTGGCTCCAGTTTTACGCTTAGAAAAGCCTTCTAATCTATTTTTATATGGCAAAACTGGGACTGGAAAGACTCTTTCAATGAAATATTTGATTCAATCTATGGAAGAAATTGCAAAGAAAAATACTATTAATATCAAATTTATTTATGTTAACTGTAAACTCAAGAAAGTTGCAGATACAGAATATCGATTAATTGCTCAGTTAATAAAGGAATTTGGGAGAGAAATCCCAGCTACAGGTTTACCTACAGATGAAGTATATAATATATTTTATAAGTTATTAGAAGGAGAAAGACAAGTAGTAGTGTTAGTTTTAGATGAAATTGATCAATTAACTAAGAAAATCGGCGATGAAATTCTTTATAATCTTACTAGAATTAATTCTGAATTGAATGAAACTCAAATTTGTTTAGTGGGGATATCAAATAATCTTATTTTTGCAGAAAATTTAGATCCAAGAGTTAAAAGTAGTTTAAGTGAAGAGGAAATTATTTTCCCTCCTTATAATGCGATACAAATTCAAGAAATATTAAAGAAACGGTCAGAAAAAGCATTTAAACCAGGAGTAATTGAATCGGGAGTAATAGAAAAATGTTCGGCGTTTGCGGCAAGAGAGCATGGAGATGTAAGAAGAGCAATTGATTTATTAAGAGTTGCCGGGGAGATTGCAGAACGAAGTGGCTCTCAAGTAGTGCAAATAAATCATTTAGATGATGCAGAAAAAAGGATTGAACACGACAAAATTTTAGACATTGCTACAGGTCAACCTAAGCAATTTCAGAACGTGTTATATGCAATCATTTTAATTTCACAACAGAAAGGATTCTTTTTTACTGGGGAGATTTATGATATTTATAAAAAGATTTGTCAAAAAACTAATTTAAGTATTTTAACTCAAAGAAGAGTTTCAGATATTATTGCAGAATTAGATATGTTGGGAATAATTAATGCTAAAATAATTTCAAAAGGAAGATATGGAAGAACTAGAGAAATTTCATTATCTATTTCTGATGGGATTATAATTAAATTACGAGAGGTATTAGAAAAAGCCATTGGTATTGGTTGATAGTTATTGGTGGTTATTAATAGTTATTAATAGTTATGAATAATTATTGACATCTATTGATAATCCTGAGGGTTTATTGAAACCAATTAAAATTATTGATATTAAAAAATTATTAATATTTGTAAGGGCCAAATATTTTGAAGGTAATTATGAAAGATAAAACTAAATTAATAGAGCAATTTTTCGAAAAAGGGATTTTATTAAGTAAAGATCTTTTAGAAAAAGAACTCTTGGAAGAAGGAGAAGATAACCTGGTTGGTTTAAATAATCATGGGAATGAAGAAGGACCATTAGTTTTACAACAAGAATTTTCTAGTATTGTTGATCAAAAAATTAATTGGAAGAAATTAGATAATTTACGAGTAAAATTTGAAAAAGGAAATGATCTAAGAAGTTATCAAGAAGAAATTAAGAGTTTAAATAATTTTAAATTTTCTGAGGAAAAGAAATTAGAAGAAGTAGAAGTTAAAGGAGGAGGAAATTTAGAAATATTGTATTCTTATGCTGCAGAACCAAAAAAGTATACCATTAAAGATTTTACAAAATTGTTTATTAGTAGATATAAATATTTAGAGAATTTATTAAGACATAGACAAGAATTATCTGGGGTACTTTCTATAGAGCGAGTGATAAATAAAAAAGAAAAAGACAAAGTAGCAGTAATTGGTTTAATTGTAGAAATAAATGAAACAAGAAATAATAATTTAATTATTGTAATTGAAGATTTAACTGGAAGGATAAACTTGTTAGTTTCGGGAAATAAAAAGGAGTTGTTTAAACAGGCAAAGGATTTAGTTCCTGACGAAGTAGTGGGAGTAGTAGGAAATTCTGGTGATAAAATAATTTTTGTCGATACTATTGTTTGGCCAGAAATTCCAGTTAACAATGAATTAAAGAGATTAGAAGAAGAAGAATATGCTGTTTTTTTATCTGATGTTCATATAGGAAGCATGGATTTTTTAGAAGAAGAATTTAATAAATTTTTAAAATGGATTAGTGGAGAAGTAGGTACAGATAAACAAAAAGCTATAGCAAAAAAAATAAAATATTTATTTGTTATCGGAGATTTAGTTGATGGGGTGGGAATATATCCCAATCAAGATAAGGAATTGGTGATTAAAGACATATATGGGCAATATGAAGAAAGTGCTAGGTTATTGAAAAAAATTCCACCTCACGTTCAAATTGTGATCTGTCCAGGAAATCACGATGCAGTCCATTTAGCTGAACCTCAACCAGCATTTGATGATACTTATGTTAAAAGTCTTTTGGAAATGCCTAATGTTAAATTAGTAAGTAATCCTGCGATGATAACTATTGGTAAAAGAGAAAACTCTGAAGGGATGAATGTTTTAATGTATCATGGATATAGTTTTGATTATTATGTTGCTAATGTGGATTCAATTAGATTTGGTGGAGGATATAATCGAGCAGATCTAATTATGAAATTTTTGTTAAAAAGAAGACATTTAGCACCAGCGTTTACTTCTACCCCATATTTTCCTTCTTATCAAGAAGATCCCTTATTGATTAAAAAAATTCCTGATTTTTTTGTTACTGGCCATATTCATTATTCTGTGGCTACAAATTATCGGGGAGTAACATTGATTAGTGGAAGTTGTTGGCAAAAGAAAACTTCTTTTCAAGAGAAATTGGGTCACGAGCCAGAACCAGCAAGAGTCCCAATAGTAAATCTAAAGACGAGGGAAATAAAAATTTTAAAATTTATTTGAAATGAAATTTATTGTTTGAAAGAGAGAAATAAATGGTTGAAGCTTCAGCAAAAATAAAACAGTACTTTGAACAGATTGAAGGAGAAGTAACTAGGAGTTATAAAGTAGCCGAAGCAGCAAGAGCGAAAGGATTAGATCCTGAAGATCATGTAAGTATTCCTTTGGCTAGAAATATGGCAGAACGAGTAACTGGGTTAATATCTACTTTGGCTCCTCAATTAGTAGGTACTAAAATGACTGAACGGATCCAAGAGTTAGAAAAGACTTATGATCTTTTGGATTGGAGGGTTGGATTTAAGATTGCAGAAGAAGTAGCAAAAGAGAATTTTTGTAAGTTTACAGATAAAAAAGAAGCGATGGAAATAGGAATTAGGGTTGGTTTTGCATATTTAACTTTAGGAATTGTTTCTGCTCCCTTGGAAGGGTTTATTGGGTTGAAAATTAAAAAAAGGAAAGATGGTAAAGAATATTTGGCTACTTGTTATGCGGGGCCGATTAGGGGTGCTGGAGGGACAGCGGCAGCAACTTCGGTAGTTTTGGCAGATTATATCAGAATTAAAATGGGTTATGCTCCTTATGATCCTTCAGAAGAAGAGCTTAGCCGGTATGTAACAGAAATTCAAGATTATCATGAAAGGGTAACTAACTTGCAATATTTTCCATCTGAGGAAGAAATAAGATTTATGGTTTCTCATCTTGCTGTGCAAGTAGATGGAGATCCTACCGAAAAATTTGAAGTTTCTAACCATAAAGATTTGGAGAGAATAGAAACAAATAGAATTAGAGGAGGGATTTGTTTAGTGTTGGCTGAGGGACTAACTCAAAAAGCGCCAAAAATTTGGAAACGATTGGCGAAATGGGGAGGAGAATTAGATTTAGAAGAGTGGAATTTTTTGGAGGAATTTATTAGTTTACAAAAGAAGATCAAAGCTAAGCAATCTACTTCTGGAGAGGAAACTGAAGAAAAGATAAAACCCAATTATACTTTTATTGCAGATTTAGTTGCAGGGAGACCGGTATTAACTCACCCAATGAGAAAAGGTGGGTTTAGATTAAGATATGGTCGGGGAAGAGTTTCTGGTTTTTCGGCGGCTTGTTTGAATCCCGCTACTTTAAAAATGTTAAATGATTATGTGGCAATTGGAACTCAATTAAAATTGGAGCGTCCAGGAAAAGCGGCTACAATAACCTTGTGCGATACAATAGATGGGCCTACAGTTAAATTGAGAAATGGAACTGTGTTAAAGGTAAACTCAGAAAGTCAAGCGAAAGAGCTTAAAAACGAAATAGAAGAAGTATTATTTTTGGGAGATATTCTTTTTAATTATGGAGATTTTTCGGAGAATGGACATGTTTTAGTTCCAGCAGGTTATTGTGAAGAGTGGTGGATTTTAGAATTAGAAAAAGAATTAGTAAATCTATTTGGCAGTTATGATTTAGTTAAATTAAGTAAATTAATAGATATTTCTGAAGAAAGATTAGAAGTTTTGTTTAAAAATTATCTTACAGAAATTCCTTCTGTGATTGAGGCAATAACATTAAGTAAAAAAATGAATGTTCCTTTACATCCAGCACATACTTATTATTGGAAAGGTGTCAAAAAAGAAGAATTTGAAACTTTGGTTGCTTGGCTGGAAAAAGGAAGTTGGAAAATTAATGTAGAAGGTATACAAAAAATTATTCTTCCATTAAACAAAGATTATTTTTTAGGAAAGCAAATACTAGAAGAAATAGGAATACCTCATTTGGTTGTGGGGACAGAAAATGTAGTCATAGAGTTAAATGAAGCCCGGGCTTTGGCTTGTTGTTTTGGTGTGAAGAATAAAGAAGAATTATTAATGAAAGATTTTAAGGGATTACTGGAAGGAGTTGGGGAAGATTATAAATTAGAATTATTTGAAGGGATTTCTGAAGTTAAATTAAGAGATAAATCTGGAACTTTTATTGGGGCTAGAATGGGACGTCCAGAAAAGGCAAAAATGAGAAAGCTTACTGGAAGTCCACATGTTTTATTCCCGGTAGGAGATGAAGGAGATAGATTAAGGAGTTTTCAAGCTGCACTTAAGAATGGAAAAATAACTGGTGATTTTCCTCTTTATTTTTGTGATAGTTGTAAGAAAGAAATGGTCTATCGTAAATGTGAAGAATGTGGTGGAGAATGTAAACAAACTTATTTTTGTCGTTTTTGTGGAAACATGGAAAAAGATAAATGTGCTCATGGAGAAGGATATAGATATAAGAAAAGAGGAATTGATATTAATTATTTCTTTGAAAAAACTATTCGTAGATTGGGAATGGTGGTTTATCCAGATTTGATAAAAGGGGTGAGAGGAACTGCTAATAAACATCATGTAATGGAACATTTAGCTAAAGGGGTGTTAAGGGCAAAACATAGTGTTTGTGTTAATAAAGATGGAACTACTAGGTATGATTGCACTGAATTGCCAATAACTCATTTTAAACCAAAGGAAATACATACATCTATTGAAAAGTTGAAGGAATTGGGTTATGACAAAGACATAAAGGGAAAAGATTTAACTGATTTAGATCAAATTTTGGAATTGCTACCTCAAGATATAATTTTGCCAGGGTCAGACTATTTGGAAGAATCTGCAATCAAGGTTTTAGGAAGAGTAACAAAATTTGTTGATGAGCTTTTGGAGAAATTTTATGGATTAAAAGGATTTTATAATCTGGAGAAAAAAGAAGATTTGGTGGGCCATTTAGTTATTGGCTTGGCACCTCACATTTCGGCAGGATTAATTGGAAGGATTATTGGTTATTCTGAAACTCAAGGATTGTTGGCACATCCGATGTGGCATGCTGGACTTCGTAGAGATTGTGATGGGGATGAATCAGCAGTAATGTTATTAGTGGATGCGTTACTTAATTTTTCTAGAAGTTACCTCCCAGAATCAAGAGGGGCAAAAACTATGGATTCTCCTTTAGTTTTGACAGCAATGTTATATCCTGCCGAAGTTGATGATCAGGTACATGGTTTAGATGTGGTGTGGAGATATCCTTTGGAATTATATGAAGCTGCCCTGGAATATAAGTATCCTTGGGATGTTAATGTAGAACAATTAGGAAGTAGGTTAAAAACAGAAAAACAATATGAAGATATGGGGTTTACTCATGGGATAAATAATTTTAATCATGGAATTACTTGTTCTGCATATAAAACTCTTCCGACCATGAGCGAAAAGTTATTTGGGCAGATGGAAATTGCGCAACGTGTTCGTGCAGTGGATAAAGAAGATGTAGCAAAATTAATAATTCAAAAGCATTTTATTAAAGACATTAAAGGAAATTTAAGAAAGTTTTCTATGCAACAATTTCGTTGCGTGGGATGTAATGAGAAATATAAACGTCCTCCTTTGTTGGGAAAATGTTTAAATTGTGGTGGAAAATTAATATTTACTATTACAGAAGGTTCAGTGGTTAAATATTTAGAAGCAAGTTTAACTTTAGCTAGAGATTATGATTTTTCTCCTTATTTAAAACAAAGTTTGTATGTGGTTAAAGATCAAATAGAAGGAGTGTTTGGTAAGGAAAAAGACAAACAAGTTGGTTTAGGAGAATTTTTTGGTTGAGTAAAAATTAAAAGAAATGGTTAAATGTTTTTAATTGGTTTTTTAATTCCACATGCTAGGCAACGGAGATAAAATATTCTTTTTTCTTCAACAAATTTGGTATCTGGTTTACCACATTCGGGACAAGTAACATATTCGCTAACATATTTTTTAATTTTTTTGTTAATAAATTTAGCCGAAACTTTAGTTCCTAAAATTGCTCTAGTACCAATTACTTTTCCAGGAGTAGCAAGTTCTCTTAAAAGGAATTTGAGAATATGGCTAGGATTGCGATTGAGTTGTTTAGAAATATCCACTAAGTTGCTCAAAATTGTTTTTTTCCCTTCTAAATGGCCTTTAATATTATCTACTTTGAAACGGTCACCTGTATCTACATCTGAAGGTAATTCTTGTTCTGCTTTTTGAAGTAAGGCTTCGTAATCTTCCATGTTTTTTATTTTTGAAGTAGGGTTATATAAAGATATCGGAAAATATGTGAGGGAGTGGGTGGAAATATTTATAAGTTGATGGGCTTTTATTTAAGCATGGTTTTAGAGTCATTAGCTAATCCCTTTAAGGTTAAGAAAAAGCCGTGGGAGATGTTTGCATTAGGAGCATTCTATTCAGTAATAGCTTTTTTTCTATCTTATTGGGTATTTAGAGAAGTTTCAGGTATGTTGATGGTGTTTTTGATAGTAATGGCAACCCTACCTACTTTATATGTGACTATTAAAAATGAAGAAGAATTAGATTTACAGTATGGAGGACAATGGAGAATTATGAAAGAACATTCCCAAGTTATTTTCTTTTTGTTGTTTTTATTTTTAGGAATCTTAAGTTCTTTATCTTTTTTGTATGTGGTGATGCCGAATGAGATGGTGAGTTCAGTGTTTAGTTTTCAGTTAAGTGCAATAGAGGATGTAAATGAAAAAGTAGTGGGGGGGGCAGTAACTGGAATGGCAACCGGATTGGGTTTGTTTAAGAATATATTTTTTAATAATCTAAGGGTGTTGTTTTTTTGTATAGTCTTTGCGTTTATTTATGGGGCAGGGGCGATATTTATTTTAACTTGGAATGCAACAGTAATTGCTGCGGCAGTAGGAAGTTTAATGAAAACAGAATTAGCCAAAGTTGCTTCATTGGTGGGGTTAAGTAGTGTTAGTTCTTATTTTGGGATTGCTACTTTTGGATTTATGAGATACATGATACATGGAATCTTTGAGGTTGCTGCCTATTTTGTAGCGGGATTGGCAGGAAGTATAATCTCTGTTGCAGTAATAAAACATAATTTGAAAGAAGATAGAGTTATTTGGGATGCAACTGAGTTAATTGCGTTAAGTTTGGCTTTGTTAATCTTGGGAACTTTTGTAGAAGTTTATGTTACTCCAGCATTATTTTGAGTTGTTGTGATTATTTTAAAGGACTTTTACTTTTCCCGGAAGGTTTTGGAAAATTTCTCCAGTTTCAATCATCCTATTGAGAATTTGTTCGGTGTTTTCTAAAGAGGAATTGGAAATTACTTCTTCAATAGAGATTCCTTGGCCTTGATCCAATTCTTTAATTAGGTTAAGAATTTTTTGTGAAGGAAGAAGATCTTCTTCCTCTTTTTTTGGTTCTATAATTAGGGGAGGAGTTTCTTCTGGAGTTATAGTTATTGGAGTGAGGTTTAATTCTAAGGAACGATGTTTTAACCAGAGTTTATCTACTTCTTTAATAATCTCAGGAGAAAGATATTTCTCTTGATTATATTCGCGGATTCTACCAATAATTAAAACTGAGGTTCCAATGTTAAGATCATTAATTGCAGGAATTTCTTCAAAAGATCGTGCAGTTATTTTTCCGGTTCCATCGTCTAATTGGAAGCTAGTTAAGGAACCATTATTTTCTTTATTAAGAACAATAGCAAGAATGTTAACTCTGGAAATTTTTTTATTGTTTTTAGTTAATAAATAATTTGGAGTCCAACCTTCTTCGACAAAATATTGGCCTTCTAAGATGTCTTTAATTTTAGCTTTGACGGCAATTGATCTTTCTTGAGAAGGGGGTTTGTTTTGAGAGTCTGGTTTCATTTTTAATATTTATAATTTTTGAATAAATCCTCTTCTAGGTTCGTAAATATCTCCGGACCTTCTTAGTTTTTCAAGGACTTCTTCTACTTCGTGTTCGGCAATATTTTTATCTTTAGAGATTTGCATTAGGTTTTCTATAGGGATAACTTTTCCGAACTCTCCCTCTAGTTGATTGATCATTTCTTTGATGATACTTATTTTGCTTCGTTGAGAAGCAGTGATTCCGGAAGAGATTCTATCTATGTCTATGGTGCCAGTTTCACTATCTTTGGCAATTTGCTCAAGACAATAATTGATAAGGTCAATGGCTCTTTGAGCATCGGCTTCAGTAACTTTTTTTGATAATCTTATTTTGGCAGAACCTTCAGAAAGTCTAACTAATGCTTCTAGTTGTCTGGCAGTAATAGGGATGCTTTTTATTCCTGCTTCTTCAGAGTTATTGTTACGCATAGAAATATAATATTCTTTTATTTTTTCTAGAGCTTCATCAGTTAAGAAAGGTTTTATTTTTTGACGAACAAACATAATATATTTTTTTAATAAGTCTGTATCAATAACTGTTTTTATGGAATCTGGTTTTTGGTGAAGGCTGAGGATAAAGGCCGCAGTACGTTCATCTTTTTCTCTACTGGGCAGATCTTTAATGGGGAAGATAAGGTCAAAACGATTGATTAAAGTAGGGGGAAGATCAATCTGTTCGGCGACAAGGCCATAAGGATCGAACCTTCCAAATTTTGGGTTAGCAGCAGCAAGGACAGTAGTTTCTGAACGAAGAGTGGCTTGGATATTAGCTTTAGAAATAGAGACGGTCTGTTGTTCTAAGGCTTCATGCATTGCACTTCGATCTTCTTTAGTCATTTTGTCCAGTTCATCAATAACACAAAAACCTTTGTTGGAAAGAACAAGGGCTCCTGCTTCTAAGGACCATCCACCCAAGAATTCATCTTTGACTACAGAGGCAGTTAATCCTGCTCCAGAAACTCCTTTTCCAGAAACATATCTTCCTTTAGGAGCAATTTTAGAGATTCTTTTTAGAAGTTGAGATTTTCCTGACCCAGGATCTCCAATTAAAAGGACGTGCATATCTCCTCTAGTTACAACACCATCAGAACGCTTTTTTTTCACTCCTCCAACAAGTTGTAAAAGAAGAGCTTCTTTGATCTTATCATGCCCATAAATTGAGGGAGCGATACTAGAAATGAGAATACTATAAACTTCTGGGTTTTTTGATAACTCGTTTATTTGGTCCATTTCCTTGGTAGTGATTTCAATAGAACCAAAGTCTTCTTGAACTGCTTCGATATTATTAGCTTCAATGATAAGGTCAAATTTAGTAGATTTTCCTCCAGATCTAAGAGTTACAGGAACTTCAGAAACCCAGCCTAAAACTCTAACTTTACTCCCAGGACTAGTTTTTTTATCAGTGATTGGTGAAACGAGGTCGTTTTTTAGAAAAACATTCATCCTTTTAGGTTGAATTCCTCCTTCAAGATCTTCGGGAGCTTCTTCTAAAACTAGGCCTTGTCCATCAACAAGTTCTTTGGCAATTTCCTTGAATTTTCCTTTTCTTCCACAACTACATCTACTGGGTTCACGGAATTTAGTGTCAAGTTGGAGAACATTTAAGATATTTCCACAAGAAGGACATTCGAATTTTGCGGCAGTGACATGGGGACGAACATCGGATTTTTGACGTACTACACCTTCGGTCCAAACAAATTTACTCAGGTGTTTACTTCTTATTTCATTAACCAGAATTCTTTGACTTTCGGGAAGGTTACTGAATCGAGCATAAAAATGGTCAAGTTTTTTAGGTAAATCAAACTCTTTGATGGCCAATTCTGCGGCCTTGGTCATTTCTTCTGGTTGTTCGAGAAGAAGTTCGGCAAATTCGGGATTAAATTTAGTAAGATCAAAAAAATCAAAAGTTAAAAACGTGTGGCCCTTTCTAACAACTTCAAGAAGTTGAGGATAATAATTTCTTTCCACAAATTCCTTAAATACTTGAATCTGCTCACTAACTTCCATATTTTAAGTCCACCCCCGTGCAAATTTAAAAACTACTAAAAATAGTAGTTGGATAATATTTAAAGGAAATAAAAAAATTATTTCTTTAAAACTTTTTTAAGATTTTCAATCAGCTGATCTGTAGCATCATGAACTGCCTGTTCAGTTTTAGTTCCAGTACAAACAATCTTTCCATTACTGAAAAGAAGGAAGGTTGCATTTGTTCCTTTAAGTTTATGTACTAATCCAGGAAATTGTTCTGGTTCGTATTCGGTATTGGGAAGTTTAACTCCAAGAACGTTTAAGTTAAGATCCATACCAATAGCTCCAGAAGCAACAATGTTCTGAACGGTTATTTCTGGTTTGATTGTAACGATGATATTCAATTTTTTTAGACTTTTGATGATTTGAATGATTGCTAAATCAACATCTGCCATGGTTCTTGCTCCAGTACAAACTACTTTTCCTGAGCTAAAAATTAAGGCAGATGTTTTTGGTTCTTTGATTCTGAGAACAAGTCCAGGAAATTGTTCTGGATTATATTCTGTATTGCTGAGTGTAGCAGCCATTTTCTCTAGAGGAACGTCTTTTTCTAAAGATGTTGAAACTACAATATTTACTACTTTAATTTCCTTTTTTCCGGTAGATTTTTTTGCCATGTTTTAAACCCCTCATGCGTTTATTAAGATGTTGACCCTTTATAAAGGAGTTTTATTTATAAATGTTTAGTTTAAAAAGGAAAACTTTTGAAGTTTATATTTATGATTGGGATTTAGTGTGTAGATTGGAGTTATAAGCACCCCCTGGTTTCCAGTGGAGATTAAGACTATTTTTGGAGTTTTAGAGGTGCATAGGAAATGAAGGTTAGGGCAGATTGAAAAAGTTTTGGAGGCATTAGTACACGGCGCGAGATGAGTTTCTAAAAAACAAAACTCATGCGCCTCCTTTGGTACTCATACTTAGAGGGGATTTGGGAGTAAAATAGCGGAAGGATTTAAAAAAGAAATAGGGTTTGGAGAATATATGTATAATTACATCTTATTAAGGTATGGAGAGATCTTTTTGAAGGGAAGAAATAGGGGCGATTTTGTGAATAAGTTAATTGGAAATATAAAGAGAATTAGTGGAAAAAATGTTAAAAAGTTGCATAATCGGTTGTATTTGGATCATTTTGAGGGTCATTCTGTGTTGAAGAAGGTATTTGGGTTATTGAGCTATTCTCCTTGTATTAAGTTAGGTGAAAGTTGGGATGTTGAGGTTGAGGAGATTAAGGAAGGAATATTAAGATTGATGAAAAGTGAGAAAGGGACTTTTAAGGTGGAGACTAAACGGTCTGATAAACGGTTTTTGGTGAAATCTCCTGATTTAAATCGGATTTTAGGGGAGTATTTAGAGTCTGAGACCGAATTAGAGTTTGATTTTAAGAGTCCAGGTTTAGTTGTAGGGGTGGAGATTAATCAAAGCGGAGTTTTTTTATATAAAGAGAAAATAAGTTGTTTTGGTGGATTGCCAGTAGGGAGTGGAGAGAAAGTGATGTTATTATTAGAGGGAGAGGAGAGTGTTTTATCTGGATTGTTGATGATGAAAAGGGGATGTGAACTAGGAGTGGTTAGTTTTGAAGGGAGAGGGATTGGTTTATTGCAGGAGTTTTCTCCTAAGAAGATAGGGTTTGATTTGGTTAAAGATTATGGAGAGATTGGGGAGATTATGAAAAGAGAGAATTGTTTGGCTTTAACTGTGGGCGAGACTTTAGATAATTTTGATGATAAAGATTTTGGAGTGGTTGTTTATCGGCCGTTAATAGCTTATACTAATGAAGATATTAAAAAGGAGTTGAAAGAGTATAAAGATGAATAGTTTAGAGAAGGAGTTTTGTAATTCTTTTGAGAAAGAAGTAGAAAGGACAATTAAACGGTTTAAGTTGTTTAATAAGAAGGAGCCGTTGGTTGTGGCGATATCTGGTGGAAAGGATTCGATGACTATTCTTTATCTTTTGAAAAAGTTAGGTTATAATATTAAAGCGTTAACGATTGATTTATTGATAGGAGAGTGGAGTAAGGAAAATTTGGATAATACTGAAGCGTTTTGTTTGGAGTTAGGTGTGCAATTGAAAGTGGTGAGTATTAGAGAGAGTTGTGGAGGATCAATTTGTTATATTCGGGCAAAGGTTAAAGAGAAGAAAGATTTGAAAAATTGTACAATCTGTGGGACTATTCGTCGGTCGTTGTTGAATAAAGAAGCTAGGCCGTTGGGTGGGGTGTTGGTAACTGGCCATAATTTGGATGATGAGGCGCAGACAATTTTGATGAATTTATTAAAGAATAATTTAGGAATGATGTCTTCGTGGGGAGCAAAGTCTAAGTGGTTAGACAAGAAGTTTTTACCTCGGGCAAAACCGTTGTTCCTTTCTTTGGAAGATGATATTCGTCGATATTCTAAGTTGATGAAGTTTCCAGTAGTTTATGATAATTGTCCTTGTAGTACTGAATCGTTTCGTCGTCGGTTGAAGGAAACTGTTAATAGATTGTTAAGTGGTGAGGAGAAATTACAAATAGTGGAATTAGGGTTGAAGTTATTTCCAGGAATGTTTACTTTGGATAAGACTGAGATGAAGTATTGTAATGAATGTGGAGAGATAGCTCGACGAGAGATTTGTAAAAGTTGCGAGATTTTAGGTTTGATTAAAAGTTAAGTGAACTATTTTAAAAATTAGCAAGGGTGTGTTCTCTGTCTTCTAATATTTCTGGAAGGGTAATTTTAATTGGTGAAGAAAATTGGTTTAAGAAAGTAAGATAATCTCCTTCTTCAATTTTTTCTTCAGTGGTGGAGTGGTGTGAGGACCCAGAAAAAAGAACAAGATCTTCTGAAATGGGAGTGTATCCTCTCCATGCTCTGAGGCCATTGTTGAATAAGAGTTGAGAATTTGAATTAGATGGGTCGATGGTTAAAAGAGGTCCTTTATACCAACCAGTGCAGTCTACTCGGGTAATGATTTGATTATCTTTAGTCCATTGAGGTTCAGAATAATGATACTTCTCTTTGCAAGGAAATCCTAAAGAAGGATATTGGTTAGGAATGTTTCCAAAAGTAAGTTGTTGTTCTCCAGTTCCATCAGAGTTGATAACATGGATATCCCAATTAGTTTTTAGGGTAGAATGAAATTTAGTGAAGGCAATCATAGTTCCATCTGGAGAAACCTGGGGTTGGAGGTAATCACAATTTTCTTGATTAGCGAGAATAGAGATTTCTTTAGTTTCAGTGTTGATGATTAAGAGACTTTCTCTTTCGTCTTGATTGTTTTTAAGATCAGAACAAACAATATTTTTTCCAGTTGGAAAAAGAGAACAGTAAAGAGATAGACCAGACATAGAATCATTAGTTGTGCTGTAAATTGTAATTTCTTCTTTTGTAGAAATGTTTAGTAAGACTGCAGTTTTTTCTTTTAATGTGGTGGATGAACCTTTGTTATCACATTTTTTTTCACAGATTTCATCAAGAGTTTCTTCTGAACAATCACAGAAATCTACGTCTTTTTGATGGAGAAGGAGATTTCCTTTAACATCAAAAAGGTAGGTACTAGCGAGAGTTATAAATGAGTGGTTGTTAGTGGTTAAGTTTAAAGAATCAATGGAATAAGGAACTGGGTTTTCTGGAGAAGAATAACTTTGATCATATTGGTGGGAATAAAAAATGTCTCCGCAGCCAAGTTCATCAATGAGGTTGTTACAGTTGTTGTCTAAGTTGTCACAGAAATCAATGGCATCTGGGTTGATTTCTGGATTGTTGTCATCACAATCTTCTCCTCCGAATTCTAGGGAGTTGAAGCCATCTTGATCTTGATCTTTTTTAGGAATATAGATATCTGTTTCTGGAAATTGACAGATTCCTTCTAAACAGATTCTTTCTTCTGTGCATTCAGAGTTTTGAAGGCATTGTTCTTGGATTGAAGGGGGTTCTTGACAAGATAGAGTAGCAGCTAAGGCGAGAAAAGTTATAGATGAGGCTGCTTTTTGAAGTATTTTAAACATAAGTTCTAGGATTTAGGCCTATTTATAATATTTTAGGGAAAAAGTTTAAGAAATTAAGGGGTTATTGTAGAGTTATGAAGAATATTTTATTGATGAAGGAATCTTCGGAACTTTTGGAGAAGAGTGCTAGTTTGGGGTTTAAGAGTTGTATGTGTTTGGGAAAAGAGATTGTTTTGGTTGAAGCGGAGAGTAAGAAAGAATTATTGAAAGAGATTAATAAGGCTAAGGGGAAATTTACTATTTTTAAAACAGGTTCTGAAGAGATGTTGAGGTTTGCTTTGGAGAAAAGTAATGTTGATTTAGTTTATGGGATGGAAGGGATAAATGCTCGGGATTCTGTTCATTTTGTTCGTGGAGGATTAGATCAAGTTACTTGTAAGATTGCTGCTGAACGAGGGAAAGTGGTTGGGTTTAGTTTTAATGATATTCTTGGATCTGGTAATAAAGGGAAATTGTTAGGTAGGATAATGTTTAATGTTAAGTTGTGTAAGAAATATAATGTTAAAATGATGTTTGGTAATTTTTCTACTTCTGTTTCTTCGATGCGTTCTAGGAAGGATTTGGAAGTTTTATTTAGGGTATTGGGTGGAAGAAATAGTTCTTTTTAGTGTTTTTACCTAAATAAAAATAACATTTATAAACAATAGAATTTTTATTATTATATAAAAGAGGGAAATTATGGATAAAGTTAAGTGGTGTTTAAATCAAAAGAAAGGATTAAGTTTAATTGATCCTAATGACAATCTTTCTAAAGAATATTATTCTGAAGCGTTAGAAACATTACAGGAGTTAGAAGATGTTAAAGGAAAATGGAAAGTTATTATGGCTTATTACTCTTGTTATAATGCGTTGTATTCTGTATTAATGAAAATTGGAATTAAATGTGAGATTCATGATTGTTCGATTGAAATGATTAAATTGATTGAAGGTTTTAATGAAGAAGATTATGAATTTCTTTCAGAATTGAAAGATAAAAGAATTAAAGTACAATATTATTTGAAGAAGGAAGAGTTACAAAAATTGGATGAAGTAAAAACATTTGTTTGGAAAGTTAAAGAAGTTTTGAATGATTTGGATGTTGTTGGAATAAGAAACAAATTAAAATGATTGTTAATAAAATTAGACATATGTCTAATAAATTAGACATAGGGATTCTTTTTGTTAGTGATTATTCTTTAAAATTAACTGGAAGGGAAGTAGCTAGAAAAGTTGGTCTAAGTCCACAAATTGCTCTTAATAATCTCAATAATTTAGTTAAGGAGAAGATTTTTCTTGTTGAAAAGCAAGGGAGAAATAATCTATTTGGATTGAATTTGAAAGATTTTGGTTGTTTGATGTTCTTATCTTTAGTTGAGGAGTATAGGGGTTTGGGAAGTTTAAAAAATAAAGAATTGAAGGGATTGGTTGAAGAATTATTACCTTTGGCTGAAACTTTGATAGTTTTTGGGTCTTTTGCTTCAGGGAAGCAAGGAAAAGATTCTGATATAGATCTGATTGCTTTAGGAGTTAAAGATCGGAAAAAGTTTAATAAGGTTAAAAGGAGTTTTCCTCGCGAAGTTAATGTGGAGTTTCTAAGCTGGAGAGAGTTTAAGAAGGCTTGTTTAGAGAAGAAGGCTTTGGCTGTAGAAGTAGCGAAAAACCACTTAGTTTATGGAAATGTTTTTAACCTAGTAAAAACTTATAAGGAAATAAAATGAATAAAAAAAGAGGGGTACTGTTTGTAGTGTTAGTTATGTTTCTAGTTTTATTTAGTTTTGGAGTTATTGGGAAGATACAGATTCCTGAATCCTTAACAGAGCTTCCAGGTGATTTTTACTATGAAGAAATGTATGTGTGGACAGATGATTATAATCTTGGAAATGGTAAGTGTGAAGACAAATATGACAAAATAAAAAAGTTATATTCGACCCCTACTAAATGTAGTACAATTGCAGGTCCAGGATGTCTTTTAAGAACATACAACCAGCCTTCCGGACAAATAGATTCTGGTGGTTGTGCAGATATCAAATATGGATTAAAAGTAACTAAAGAATATGCAGGTAAGGGATTGTTTGAGGACTATATAGAGTCTGGAAGTACAGCAGAGTGTATTTATCACCATTATACTGCTACCGGAGGGAATTATCAGGTTTTGTGTGCTAGTAATAATATGTGGGCAAAATGTTCTCTTGGTAATTCAATAGGGACTGTGACAATTTCTGAAGTTTTGGAGGGTGAAGGTGGAGTTGATGAAGAGAAACAAGTGTTATATTATTGTGCCCTATTGGATGGAATTCCTACTTGGCTTTCAGCAGAAGAAGCTGTAGATGAATTAGAAGATACAGATGGTGATAAAGTTCCTGATTTTTTTGATTGTGAACCAGAAAATAAAAATGTTAGGGGGTCATTTGGTTGCGTTGAAACTAGTGATGATGAAGGAAACAAACAGTGGAGTTGTACAGTTAATCCGAAACCAGAAATTTGTGGTGATGGAAAAGATAATGATTGTTCAGATTCTGGACAAGGGATCCCTTGTGATACTAATGAAGATTGTGATTCTTTTGGAGGAGAAGGTAATTTTTGGGCAAAAGGATCAACATGTCAAAATGGAATCTGTCAAACTTCTGATGAATGTGATTCCAACCAAGGATCCTGTGAGCTTAATTGTTTGAATTCTTCAGAAATTTGTGGTTGGGAAGAAGATGCCTCATTAAATAAGTGTTGTGGTGATGATAATGGGGATTATGGCAAGATTTTTGATAATAATAAACTTATTTGTGTGGCAGACAAATTCTACAATGAAGATGGAGATTGGGAAACAGATTCTTGGAGATGGGAAGATGCTACAGATTCTGGTGATTTGTTTAGGATAGTAACTCTTGTAGATGAACCTTCTGGAAATATTAAAGATTATACTTCGGATTCAAAAAAATGGTTGGAATGCAAGTCTGAAATACAACCGCCGGTTAGTGGAACGATAGATATTAAGTCTGAATCAGAGAGGCTTTATTGTACTCATTTGGGAGGGGACTGGGTATATAGTTATTGTAAACAAGGTAAAGATGATGGCCAGATACCAAGCGGAGTAGATCCAGGAAAAGTAGAATTGGGAGGAGATAGAGGAAGAGAAGAAGGAGAAGGGTTATTTGATTTGGAGAAGATGGCGGGAAGTTCTATTTCTAATTCTGTGGGTTTTACTACTTTTGATTATTCTCTAAGGAAATTAGATTTGAGCGGAGGAGTTATAGAATTTATTGTCTCTTTTATTGACGAACAAAGTGGAATTAGTGATAAAGATATTGCTAGTTTGATGGTGCAATTAAGCGTGGAAACTGAAACAAGTGTATTCACAAAAGATATTTTTGATGATGCTTTAAACACCCCTTTGATAAAACGAGGACATAACATTAAAATTAAGATGAAAACAGATCCAACTTGGAAGGATGTAAAGAAATTAACTTTTGGTACAGGAATTACTGGAAAAAAGGTAGCTACTTTTGAAAATATTTTCTTTCATAAAGATACATTAAAGAAATATTGTTCTTCTAATAATGGATATTGGATCGAAGATTTAGATTATTCGGAAAGTACTTGTGAGGTTGGAAAAGATTCTGACGGAAAAGGAGGGTTTTATTCTTGGTTAGAGGAAAAAGATATTCCTGGAATATGTTGCGGTGATGATGGAGAATATGAACAGTTAGGAGAAAGTCTCTGTTGGAATGGGGAAGTAGTTGAGGCAAATGAACTGATAAAAGAAGTCAGGTTGGAGATTGATGGGATACCTAAGAGTTATTCTTGTACTGAAGATGACTCCGGAGATTGTAAAATTGCAGGGATATCTAAAGTTCCATATACTATTAAAAACCTATATCCAGAACTTTATGATTTAATTTTTGTAGCAGAATTTACAGACCTTCCAGGAGTGGGCCCATATACAATTAAAAGAAAACTTGGTGAAGAAGAAGTCGAGATTAGAATGAATGGTTGGTTAGAATTGGAGAATGCAAAACCTACTGTTTATTTTGATGGAGAAGAATTGTGGGGTTGTCAAGGACAAGAAGTGTATGGGGGGTTAACTGTACCCGAGCAAGGATTGTGCGGAGTTTATGGGCCAGAAGATGAAAAAGAACCAGGTTTATTTTGTTCAGAAAGAGGATGGAGTGACAAAGATAGTGTTGGAGCGGAAAAAATAATATCTGGCGGAGAATTGATTCTTGGAGAATACGTGACAGTCCCACCAAGGAATAGAACCACAGAAACAAAAGTTATGTTTGGAAAAAATTTAGTTTATAACTCTGATTTTGGAAAAGAATTTTTGAAAAAATGGGAATAAAGAAAGGATTGATTTTACTGGGGATGATTTTGGTATTGAGTGGAATAGGGTGGGGTTTGAATTGCGAGGGATATGAAGAAAATAATTGTTATACTTTAACTGATTTAGGCCCTGGGACTTTGGTGTGTAGTAAGTATTCTGAAGTATTAGATAAATTTGCGATGCAATGTGGACAAAAATGGCCCCTGGAGGATTTTCAAGACATCATTGGTGTTAATTATGGATTCGGTGATGTTTCTTGTAATGTTATCCATAACATGGGAGCGATATTTAATCAATTTACTTATTCTTTTAATGAGGAAAAAGAATTAGGTCAAGTAATAATAATTGCTGGAGTAAGTGGTATTGGGCCCGCTTTAAAAGATGTTTCTATAGAAGTTATTTTTTATAATGGGGCTGAAAAAGTAGGTTCAGAAGTATTTGGTCTTGAAACTTCATGTAATAAGGATGAAGAAGGAAGAATTTATTGCAGTCAACAGGGGTGTCGTCAAGTATTTTTATTAGAGGCAGGTGTTGGAGTTACAGAAATAACAATAAAAAACAATGGGCCGGCCAATATATTAAATGTATATGGGTTAATGTTTATTCATCTTAAAGAAGATTGTGCTAATACTGAAGATGATGACAAAGACGGGTTTACAGATTGCCAAGATCCAGATTGCGAAAATGTAGCTATTGGTACGGTGGATGGAAGTGGTTGGTGCGAGCCTAATGGAGAAACGATATGTGATGATGATTTTGATAATGATATGAATGGAAAAAAAGATTGTGAAGATAAAGGGTGTAAAAGTAATAACGGAGTAAATGGAGTTTGTTGTTTAACAAACTTTGATTGTGAAGGAGGTGCTACTTGTGGACTTCCAGATGCAGATAATCAGATGTATTGTGAAGAACAAGATTGTACTGATGGAGTAGATAATGATAATGACGGACTAACGGATTGTCAAGAGGATATTTGTGTGGGAATTCCTTTTTGTATAGATAATGATGGGGACGGATTTAACCAAGGAGTAGATTGTGATGATGAAGATATAACTGTTTATCCGGGGACTGAAGAGATCGGGAATGGAATTGATGATGATTGTGATGGATTAATCGATGGAGATGATCCAGATTGTGATGATGAAGATTTTTGTAATTTACCTGAAGGATGGTATCAAATCACAGACGAGATTGTTACTTCTAATTCAGGAAAGTTGAGTTCACATTTGGAAGAATTTGTTACTTTAGGTACAAAAGACCCGAGCAATGTAACTATGGAAAAATTGTCAGTTATTGGTGTGTTGCCAGATTTTTTAGAAGGGGGAGGATTTGCTTATTGGGATGTCTTAACGATTAACTTGAAAAAAAAGGATTTGGCTGTGGTTTCTCGACCAATACCATTACAAAAAGAGGAAAAATATTTGGCTTCTATTAGTACAGATAATAATTGTCAATTCAAAGTTTTGGCAATAGACGAGAATGGTGTTGTAGATATTTTGGATGGAGATGCATATTACAACTTTTTTCAGGGGGCTCTTTCCGGAGGAGAATTTCCAATAAATTATTTTTTGGATGTAAAGGAAGAAGTGTATACATATTACATTGAAGGAGATGAACCAACACCCAGTTCTCCAGGGATAGAATTTTGGGCTACAGATATATTTAAAAAAAGAATGGTTGTGTTAGATGGGTTTGTTGAAGCATTTTTGATTGTAACCTCTGAAGGCCCTTGCAGCTTTGCAATGCCTTCTTTAGTTAGGTTGGATGTAGAACAACAATCAGATTTTATTGGATCACAGAGCACAGGTAGTTCTTGTTGTCCTGAAGGATGGTGTTGGGACGGAGAGGCTTGTGTTGGCAATATGGCCACTAATACGTTTCAATATGATGAGTCTGGAGGGGCAATATACAGATGTATTGATGGAGATTGGAAGTTTGTTAAGAAGGTTAAAAGTTGGACTGGAGAATCAGGGTTTTGTTCAGAAGAGTCTAAATGTTTTTTGAGTAATGAAGGAGGATATGGATTGTCAACTGAAGATTTTTATTCTGGAAATATTCCTGCTTGTGTAGATGATAAAGGAGCTATCTTTGATCATTATTGTGAAGGAGGAAATTGGACAACGAGAACAAAACAATTGGCTTTAGGGATGTTGGATTTTGTAAAAAATAAAAATGATTATGTTCTTTATTGTACTGATTATGAAGATAATTTGGTGGAAGTAGAAGATTATGATATTGATGGAGATGTAGACTCAAAATATATTTTGAATACAAATTATGCTCCTCCAATGGATTTGATAAAAGAAAACAATTGGGTGAATAATTTTTGTTTACTAAGATACAAAGATGGAAGTGACTTAAAAACACTGGTGGGAACAACCTTAAACAAATATGTAAATGGGACTCCTTTCGATAGATCAACCACTCAAAATTCTATTTTGAATACTTTTGGAGCAAACGAAGATTTTTGTGAACCTGCAGTAGAAGATTCTAAACTTTCTGGAAATTTTGAATCTTGTGGAAACGCTCCACAAGATGAAGCAACTGACAGATTTATTTTTTATTCACAACCAATTAATGCAGTAGTTTATGGAAATGATCAATTTGTTCCAACTGGAATGTTGTCTACCATAGTTGATTATTTTGTTGATCTTTGGAATGATTTATTTGGAGGAGAAACTGTTCCAATTGATGTTCCTGAAAACTTTAATGAATTGTATGTTTTGAAGAGTACAGATGATACGGGTGCTGTAAAAGAAGCAAAAGTAATTATTGAAGAAAATTTTAATGGAGAAAAACAATTAGTTGGAGAGTATAATGGTTTTGAAACTGATATTTGTGGTTATATAAATAACACTGTTATGATTGGAATCAATGAAGTGAATTCATTTAGTCTTGAAGGAGTTTTGGAATGTAGTCATGATACCGGGGTATTTAAAGTGAAGATGGAAGAAGAACCAGTTTCTGGAGAGTTGGGAGAAATTGGAGGAGAAAAATTTTCACCGATTGATTGGTGGTGGATTAGATTAACGGGAAGATTGAGACCACAATGGTTAAAGTGAAATGTTGGGAACAAGTAAAAGTAAAAAAGGACAACTAACTATTTTTATTATTGTTGGGGTAGTGTTATTATTCTTTTTTGGATTGATGTATTATCTGGTTCAAGAAGAGAAGGTTCATGATTTAAGTTTACAACAAGAAGAAGTTTTTACACAATTATTTTCTAAAGACAAAATAAATTTTTATATTGATGATTGTTTAATTGACGAGTTAGAAGAAGGGTTGATGGAGATTGGTAATCAAGGAGGAAAAATCTTTGAAGAGTTTGATGAGTCTGAAGGAATTAAAGAGGTTGTAGATTTGTACAATGATACGTTAACAACAAATGTTTCTTATGGAATAAGTTATTTTCCACATATAGAAGAAAATATTTATCCTTGTAAATTAAGTGCGAAAGGACCAGATTTTTGTAAGTATGAATATGAAAAAACTACTGGAGTGAATTTTGGAACGTTGACTTTAGGGACAAACAAAATAGAAAAAGAATTATCAAATTATATTCATGGAGAGGTTGTGGAATGTATTAAAGATTTAATTAAAGCGAATATTTCTGACGCAGCAATAGTTGATGTAGATCCAGAGGAAGTGACTGTTGATGTGAGTATGAAGTTTGATGGAATTAAAGTAGAGGTAGATTATCCTTTGAAATTAATTGCTGGTGATGAAGAATTATTTCACTTGCAGAAATTTGAGTTTTTTTATGATGGGAGGTTTAAAGATTTTTTTAGTGCAATAAGAGATACTTTGGTGATGGAGAAAACTTATGCTAACTTTGATTTAGAAAAGGATTATTTGAATGAAGGTTTTCTTGGCAATGGTGCGGTGATAAAAGCACCGTTGACAAAGTTATTGGTGGAGATGGAATCACAAATTAATTCCTACGATAAAGGAAGTGATTTATTTATTTTTAAAAGTAAAGATTTGAATTTAGTAAAGAAGAATGAACTTTATCGAATGCAAATAGCTCGACAAAATAGACCTCCAGCATTAGATTATATCTCGAGAAAACCTTGCGAATCTGGAGATATTGATTATGATTACTTAGTAGTTCCAGGTACTGAAGAATTAAGTGTTTTGGAAATTGATTCAGAAGCTCATGATGTTGATGAAGATTTGGTAGTGTATAGTTTTAGTTCTTCGATTCCTTTGGAATATGAAGATGGAACTCCAGTATTAGCCAATCAATGGGTGGGAGAAGATAAGAAGATTGTTTTTAATTCTAGTCTCTTGGCTTCTTCAGATGTTCCTTTAGAGGTTACAGTGGGAGTAAGAGATGAACATGGATTGGAAGATTGGCAAGATATTAGAGTTTTGGTAGATAAACCTTTGGTTGTGGATTTGAACGTGGAGCATGGTTATAATGACTTACCAAAAGTTTTTGAAGGTAAGTCAATTGTATCTAAAGAGGATCCATTCTTTATTTATGTTGATGTCCCTGTAGATGCAACAGTAGATTTAGAATTAGATGTTAATAAATGTGAAGGACTTAATTGTAACAGTATTTTGGAACCAGGAACTAAAGTTGAAAATGGTTGTAAAAGTTTTCCTGGAGAGTATCAGATGGATTTAGGACCAGATTCAAAATGTGATTTAAATGATTATGATAAACTAGTTACTGAAGGGACGGAACAATTAATTAAGGATTACCCTCTCAATGATCTTTCAGATACGGCAGATAGTTATTATGTTTTAGAGGCTAAAGGAACTTATTGTAGTGATGATCCAACTGATATACCAGATGTAACTGCGTTAGCAAAAGTAGAATTGTTGGTTGTTCCTTGCATGCCTTATATGGATACTAATTATAATTCATTTCCTTGGTCGGAGAAAGTTGCTAAGATATTTTCTGATGAAAACTTAAATCCATTTTTAGCTTCGCATAGTTGTTGTACTGGAGATTTAGATGACCCAACGACATGGAGTTACAATTCTGATACTTGTTATACTGAAGGAAAGTTAGGATGTTTTGATGAAAACAATCCTTTATATTTGTCTGAGTTTGAACAGAAGTGTTCTGGGAATAGAGGGAATATTTGTGATGGGGGAACTAAGCAAGATTTATTAAAAGTAGATGATAATTTGGGGAATTATATGCTTTGGATAGGGGCATCAACTTTGTTAAAGGGTGCAGAATTTGTTGATTTAGATAATTATGATTATATAGATATGGTTAAAGATCCAATAGTTAATGTAGAAATGGATTATGTTTCTGGAAAGATTTGTGGGATAACTAATGAAGATTGGTTAAGCGAAATTTCTAGTTGTGAGTTGGTGGATAAAGATTGTCAAGGATTACCTGAAGGGGTTGTGATTTTGGAAGAAGACGGAATTTGGTGTGAATATGATTGTAAGGCTTGTGATAGTGAAATCGTTGATAAAGATAAAAATTCTAAATACGGTTCGTATGATGATTATTGTAAGTGCGATGAAACCGCAGCGAATAAGGGGTATGGTTGTTATGATTTTGATGATGGGGAAGAAGGGGTTTGTGTAGATTCTATTTTGGGAAAGCCAAAATGTGATACATCATAACTTCCTGATGATTCTTTTTCATTCTTTTTCTTACATATACTTATTATAAAAAAATAATGCAGGACTTTTTTTAAAGGGAATTAGTCCCGCAAATTTTATTAAGCTGTTTTTTGCTTATATTTTGCTGCTTAATAAAATAACATTTATAAATAAAGAAGTTTTATTAGAGATAGTTATAATGTATATAAAAAAAAGGGGAGTAATGTTAATAGTTTTAGTTCTATTTCTAGTTTTACTAGGCTCTTTAGCTTGGGGAGGATGCTATTACTATCCAAAATCTGATGAGGTTTGTTCTGATTTGACAAAAGATGTAGCAAAAGCAGATTTTGATAGTTTGGATGAAGAAGGAATTGTTAGTCTAGAAGAAGAGCTTGAAGATTTTTTTGATTCAGATAATTCTTGTAATGAGGCAGAACATGAAGATAAATGTCAAGAAGGTTATTGTTTAGAAATTGGAGAAGTAGGTTATAAAATTGAATGTGAAGAAGGTAAAGGTTTGAAGTTTATCACTGGAGATCAATATTTGACAACCTATGGGGAATCAGGATGTTGTACATATGAGTTGGGTGACACGCAGCAATGTGGTTGGTATGAAGGAGGTTATGCAGACTGTTATGATTTTGTAAGCGACTTTACAGGAGCTATCACTAAGTGGAATCCAATGAGTGAAGCTGAATGTGTTGGATCAGGAGGTGAGTGTGGGCAAGAAGTAGTTTTAGGGAAATTATCTGGAACTGTAAGTGATGAGGATGGTTTGGTTGCTGGAGCGACAGTGAGTGCAGGCGGAAAATCAGTTACTACTTTCGCAGAGGGGACTTATGAGCTTCTGGACTTATCTGGAGTGGTTGTGCTTACAGTAACTGCAGAAGGATATGCACCGGTTTCAGAGACCATTTCTGTGCTTGGAGATAAGGAAGTAAATATAGTTTTGAAGAAAGTAGGGATTTTATTTGTTAGTGGAAAAGTAGTGAATGCAGATGATGATACTAAAGGAATTGCTCAAGCACAGGTTACAGTTATTAACAAAGAAACAAAACAATCTAATTCAAAAATATCTTCTGCTGATGGATCATTTTCAATTTCTGGTTTGTTTCCAGGAACTTATACTTTGAAGGCAGTTAAAGACGGATATGCTGTTAATGAAAAAGATATTGTTGTTGAAAAGGGTATTAATTTACAAAATCAAGTTTTGAAATTGACGAAAGAAATTTTCCAAGGAATTCATGGGACTGTAATTGACAAAGACTCAGGAGCAGTAATTTTGGGAGCAGAAATTTATATTGAGGGAGAGTTAAAAGGGAAGGTTAGTTTTTCTGATCACCAATATAAAATATCTCCTTTAGATCCAGGAGATTATAAGGTAGAAGCAAAATATGAATCAGCATATATAAATTATTATTCAAGTGAAGAAATAGTTACAGTAGAGGAAGGAGAAAAAACTTTACAAGATTTTACTTTAACCAAAAAAGTAGGGGAATGTGGTCAAGATTCAGAAAAAGGATATGCGGAAGCAATTTCATTTAATGTTGAAGCAATTCCTGGAGAGAAAAAAGCAAAAGTTTCTTGGGAAAAGCCCTGTGAGGAAGCAACTAGTTATGTGTTGAAAAGGGATGGAACAGAAATTGCTACACCTGGAAACGAAGAGCAATATTTTGATGACCAGGTAGAATGGGGAGAAACTTATGATTATTCAATAATTGTGAATTATTTGATTAATGGTGTGTCTGGTTTTTCAAAGGAGACTTTTTTTAAAGGATTTGTGATGGGAGATGAACAATGCGGGAATAATGTTTTCCATGAGGTGGGCGGAAAGTTAGTTTCAGATGAATTCTGTAGTGGTAATGAAGAACAATTCGCAAGACGATTGTATTGTAGTGATGAAAATTTTATTACTCCTCAAGAAGTTTGTCCAACTGGAGATTTTTGTGGTCCAGCAGATACAACAAAGCATCCATATACTACTATCTGTAAAAATGATGAAGTATGTAGTGAATTTGATTTAGAATTGGGTGGACCCTTTGGATTATTTTATAATATTGATACTTGTTATGGGCCATTAACAGTAGGTGAAGGTTATGAAAACTTTTGTTATTATGATTATTCAGAAAATTCGGTAGTGAGTGAATGTAAGAGTTGTCAAGAAATAGAAAATGATTGTTTTAATTATAAAAGTGAAGATGCATGTACCGAGAATAATTGTGTGGCTAGAGAATGTGAATGGGTGGACAGTGCAGCAGGATTAAACGTTGACTTACAACCTTTGTTAGAAGATGGGGGCTTATTTTCTAATTATTTGATTTATCCTACAGAAGGTGTTTATGTACCAGTGCAGGAAGAAATTGGTGGAGGATATTGTGTAGAAAATGGTTATGACGATGATGATCAATGTGGTTTATGTGGTTCACAGTTAGAAGCAGGAGATTCTGCAGATATTTATTCTTCTTTGTTTGAAAATTATTATTGTACTCCTGATGTTTGTTCTTCATTAGGGAGATGTTATGCTACAAATTTGAAAGAATGTGAAAGTTGTGGAGAATCAGGAAAATGTGTAGATTATCAATCGGAAGTAGAATGTGTAAGTGGAACTAAACAATCTCTTGATGTGGGTGTTGAAGGAGAGATAATATTTTCAGAAGATAGTTGTGGTTGGGGAACTTGTTATTGGGATGGTTCAAATTGCGTCAAAGATGGTGATGATGATGATGTAAACGATTGTAGTAGTTTTTCAGGAAATGGCAAGAAAACATGCAACTTAGATAATTTTTATCCAGAAACAAAACTGGTCCAAGATGAGGGAGTTATTTTTATCTCAACAGCAAATTCAATAATCACTTTTAAAAGTGAAGATATAATAAGTTTTACTCAGAAATTAACAGAAGAGGTTATTCCTAACTTACATGGACAAACTTGTTTTGAATTATTGAATGAGGAAGGAACGGTAGATGTACCAGAACAATGTTTTAATACTGATGAGAAAGGAGAAGTTAGTGTTAATTTTCTAGAAGAGAATTTCTTTGGAGAAAAGAAGATTTTAGGGGCAGAGTTTGTTTTAAGATATTATAGTATTGATGAATACAACAATAGAGAACCAGCAAAAACAACAACAATTTGGGTGGACTTACAAGGCCCACAGTTTTTGGAATTTCAATTTGATCATGATGTCAAAAGTAATACAACTATAGAAATGACTTTATCTGTGCTTACAGACGAAGAAGCTAGTTGTAAATTTAGGATAAAACGGTTATTTCCTCTTTCACCGGAGAAGATAGAAGAATCCGAAGATTCTGAAATTAGTTTAGATGTGAAAAGTTATACTACAGAAATGACTGGTGAAAAATTTAGGATAAATTTAACTTGTGTAGATCTTTATGATAATCCTTCTGAATTCGAAGAATTTGACTTTGTTCCAAATTTAGCAAAAGACATTACTTTAATTTATCCGCCATATGCAGGAGTAATAGATACTTCAAAAGTGAAGTTTAAGGTAGAGACAGAAACTAGTATGACTTGTGTTTTGAAGAATGCAGATACTTTAGAAAATATTCCGGGGGGAGTGTTTAAGGCTTTAGATTCTCCAACCAATAAAGTTCATGAGACTGATGAAATAATCGTTTCGATTGGTGAACATAGTGATTATTTGGTAATTTGTAAGCCAATTTTACTTAGTGAACAAGATACTAAGGCATTCTTTTACTTTAAGGTGGGAATTGTTGGTCCAGATGTAGTGGCTAAGTATAATAATATAATTCGACCAGAAATGGAGTGGAGTGATAGTTTTAAAGAGAATGTAGATTTGAAATTAGAATGTCAAAACGTTCCTCCATGGGATGAATGTTCAACTTCACCAATTTATTATTGTTTAACTGAAACTGGGCCTGGATATTGTAATCCGTTTGGTGGAAGTATTTATGAAAGTCCTTTATTTATTGAAGAGAATAAAAAAATCTACTATTCAACATTAACTCCTGCGGGGTTGGAAGGAGAAGTAAAGAGTGGAGAAATTTTTATAACTGGGGCGGGGATAAATCTTGTAGCTCCGAACCCTTATATTTACAATGATCAAAAATGGGGATTTAGTAATGTAAAACCTTTTGATTTGAAAATTTCTACCTCAATAGCAACTAAGGAGTGTAAGTTTGATCAGTTTCCTTTGTTTGATTTTGAATCTTTGGTAGCAGGAATAAAAATATTCCAACAAGTAGATTCTCATAAATATAAAAAAGAACAATTTTCTGATCCAGAAAACTATCCTCCAGGTTTACAGTTTGGAGATGGAGAATCAGAAATTGTAATTGCAGTTAAGTGTTTAGATACTGAAGAAATAATTAGTCCACCAGAACAATTATTTTTACAATATGATCCCACTCCACCAGTAATTACAGATGCAAAAGCAATTCCAAAATTAGTAGTAATTGGAAACAGTGTTTCTCTCTTAGTTGATGTTGATGATCCAGCGAGATGTAAGTTTGATTTAGAAAGTGCTGAATGGGAAAGCATGAAGGGAGAATTTAATGGTTTTGAAGAAGGAATTTTGAAGGATGAATTGGTCCAGGATGTATTGCTTTCTGGACAAACGAAACAAAATTATGTTTATAATGTGGTTTGCCAGAATGGTGCAGGAGATCTTTCTGAACCTGCCCAAATTAATGTAAATGTGGATTTTTCGGCGATAGGAGGGATAGAAGAGCTTTGGCCAGCAGATGGAGAATTGTTATTAGCAGATACTGTAGATGCATACGCTTTATCTAATGTTGGAGGGACGTGTACTTTTGTTCCGAATAGTGATGTTGATGATCCTGGAGATTTTGATACAACGGGGGAAGGAGAGCACAGAAAAACATTTTCAGGATTAACACCTGGAGAGTATAATTATTTATTCACCTGTCTTTTTGACACAGGACATAATTCTAAAGAAGGATTGAAGTTCTGGTGGGTGATTGATAGTCAAGGACCAAAGATAAGTGAAATAGAAGATGGAGAATATTCTTGTGATTTAGGAGAAACTCCTAAAGTCTTTGTATATGCTAATGAGACTTCTGATAATGCGGCAATGACTTATGAATATGAGCTTTATGATGAAGATAAAACACTAATTACCAAAGGGGTGATTAATGAAGGAAGTTTTGTAATCAGTACTATTTTGGAAGATAATAATTCTTATTATTTTAGGGTTAGAGCTACTGATGAATTAGGATTAATTGGGAATTGGGAAAAAAGTGATGGTTTTTTAGCGATTGATAAAGATGATCCAATTTGTTTGGGAGATGTAACAAAACCTACCTTAAATATCTCTACTGAAAAGAGTTGTACTGATGTAAAAGTAGAAATAAAATGTAAAGATGATATTGGTTGTTTGAATATTAGTTATAATGATAATTTTGAAAAAGAAAAGTGTTCTCCATTTTATGATTATAAAAATGCAGTGATGTTTAATCGGACAAAGTGGTTATGTTATTCTGCCGCAGATAAAAATGGAAATTCAGGCAAGGGAGCAACTAAGATAGAAGTTCCTGATGATGACGGAGATGGAGTTTTAGATCATTGCGATGATTGTAATTTCACTGCGATTGGGACAACAGTTAATGGGGCGGGTTGTTCAGTAGGACAATTAAAAACAGATGGAAATTTCTTGGATACTGACGATGATGGGTTGCCAGATTACTGGGAAAATCTTTATGATGCCAGTGGCTGTGAGTTTGATACAGAATTAAAAGATACAAATGGCAATGGGGTTAATGATGCCCAAGAAGATTATGATGAGGATGGGTATACTAATCTAGAAGAATATGAAAATAACATTAACCCATGTAGCTTTAGTATCTTAGATACTGATGGAGATGGAATAGAAGATTATGAAGATGTTTGTGATGATACTCCTGCATATGAATTAAGTTTAATTGTTACAGATCCAAGTGATCAGTGGTATGGTTGTGGTCCTTCAGAGATTCCTGAAAGTAGTTCTGCATTAGATGAAGAAACTGGAATTGGTGAAGGAGGAGACGTATCTCCTGGATTAGATGCAGAAGTTAGTATCGTTGCTTGGACATTGTTTATAATCGGATGGTTGTTAGTTTTAGGTGGAGGAGGATATTTGTATTACTATTATAATTATGGTCCTGGAAAAGGAAGAGCTGCTGCTCCGGTTAGGAGAGTGGCCCCAACTCAAACAAGGCCAGTAATGAGAAGGCCAACAACAGCTCCAAGAAGAAGAGTTGCGAGAAGGTCAATAACTCGTGGTAGAAGGACCTTGCCTGGATTTAGTAAAGATTCTAAGACGATTCCTCATTTGGGTTCAATAGTTTCTAGGAAAGGACCCCAAGTGAATAAATTAAAAGATTTGGTGGGGAAGTATCAAGAGAAGAAAGAAGTGATTAAGCCAGGATTAAGAAAAGAAGAAAAGAATATTTTTGATAAATTAGAATCTTTGGCCAAGAAAGGGGAGAAGAAAGATCTCAAAAAAGTAGTTAGTAAAGAAGAAGCTAAAGATATTTTTGCTGATTTGAAAAACGTAATCAAAAAAAGGAAGAGTAAATAGATGAAGAAAAAAGCACAAATCATGGGACAGGTATTCGTTTATATCATTGCAGCAGTTACTTTTGCAATGATTTTGATTTTTGGTTATAATGCCATTCAGAAATTTTTAGATAAAGGAGAAACTGTGGAATTTTATACATTTAAATCTTCTTTGGAAAGTTCGGTTAAGGAATTATATTCTCAAAAAGGTTCGGCACGAGTGAAAACTTTTCATGTCCCAGGAGATTATAGAGAAGTTTGTTTTGTGAATATGGAAAAAGATAATCCTCCGGATGGGAATGTTTTTTGTTCGAATCATGGGATAGTGTGTGATGCATGGAAGACTGCTAAAGAGACAGATGCTCCAACAAAAAATGCAGATGCCAATGTTTTTTTAGATCCACTTTCTCCGGTGCCATTGAAAGTTTATAACATCGATCCTTCTGGAGGAGATACAGAGGGAGTGTTATGTTTTGAAATTAATGGAGGAAGTTTTGAGGTTAAGTTAGAAGGAATGGGTGACAGGGTAGTGGTTTCTTCTATGAAATGATTTAATGCACTATGAAAAACAGAAAAAAGAAAGGACAAGTGCAAATTCAGTTTAATTGGATTTTTATTCTAATTGCAGGGGCAGTGATTTTACTTTTTTTTGTAGGTTTAGTTGTTAAACAAAAAGGGGTTGCAGAACAAGGGATAAGAACAGAAATTTTAACAGCATTAAAACCAATAATAACTGCAGAAGCTTTTAGTGAAAAGACAAAAATTGTAGTAGAAGTTCCTGACGAGGAGGTTTTTTTCCACTGCACGGATGACGTTTCTAATTATGGGATTCAAAAGGCAGGGGTGGCCATAGATACTCCAATAACGCCAATCTTTGCACCTGAGTCAATCATGACAACAAAGATGGTAAGTTGGAGCCTTCCTTATCAGATGCCATATAAGGTAATGGATTTGTTGATAGTTTCAGCAATTAATAATAAGTATTATGTTTTGGGAGATGAAACAAAGTTTAGAACAGAGTTGATTAATTTTACAGAAGAATTTAATTTTGATGAGATTAATTCCGGGGAGTATACTTCTCTTGATCCAGGAGATAATTTTAGGATAAGGATGGTTGTGTTTGGATCGACTAATAATGTATTTACTGAAAATGGTGGAGTAATTCCTAAAAAATTAGCAGCAATGGGAAAGAAATTAAGTGGGGTTTTGATTGATAAGAAGGAAACGATTAACGGAGCCACACTTACGTTTTATGAGAATGAGTATAGTTCTATTGGTAATTCTGGGACTTGGGTAAGCAATGGAGAGATAGATACTATTGGTTTTTCTTCAATGGGGGCAAAAGATTCTGTGTTATATGGGGCAGTGTTTGCTGAGAGTAAAGATAGTTTTGAATGTAATATGATAAAGGTTTTTACAAGAATGAATTTGTTGAATAAAGTTTACGAAAAAAAGATGAAAACTGTTGAAGAACATTTTGGGAATACAGGAAATAATGATTGTACTAAATTTTTGGAACAATTGGGAGGAGCAGGAATAGATAGTTTCATGGCGGATTTACAAGATAAGGTTGGGACATGTGTTTCGGCTCTGAAGGTATGTGATGTTTTAGGAAGTGGTGAATGGGGAGCAAAAAAATTACAATCAACTAATCAAGGTTTATTGGGTCAAGGATGTATGAGAATTTATTAAGAAAATGATTGAGAAGAAAAAAGGGCAAGTAAGGATGATGGAGACTTTAGCAATCATGTTTATCTTTTTTATTCTAGTGGCGATGGGAATGGGGACTTATTATGGTTTTAAGAAAAGTTCTATTATACAAGAAAGGGAAGATTTGTTTGCTAAGAAAGCGATCGATGTTTCAATAAAAGTTTCTTTTATGCCTGAATTAGCTTGTACTCGAGGAGAAGCAGAATTAAAGTCAAATTGTATTGATGTGAATAAATTAATTCATTTGAAAGATCTTATGAAAGATAAAGAATTTCAAGATTATTTTTTTGATTTGTTTTCTTATGCTAATGTAACTGTGGAACAGATATATCCTGAAAAAAAAGAATATGTTATTTATGAATTTCCTAAACCAAATTGGACAGAGGTTTCAGAAACTCCTTTTGTGGTGGTGTTAAAAGATGATAAAAAAACCATTGGAAATGAACATAGATTTGGAGTATTACATGTTGAGGTGTTTAGATGAAGTTTAGTAAAAAGGCACAAATGGAGATTGTTGGTTTAGTTGTAATAGTAATCTTGTTAACTTTGGGAATGTTGTTTATAGCAAAGTTTGTGATGCAAACAGATTCTTCAGGGAAGGAAATTTTTACGAGAAGGTTTTTGGCTTCAAGTACGTTAGGGGCGATGTTAGATACTAATTATGATTGTCCTGCATTAGATCATCCCCCAACAATCGCAGATTTATTGGAGGCGTGTGTAGAAGATCCAAATAGGTATGATTGTGAATTTGGTTTTAATAATTGTATGAATTCTTATGCGGTTGTGGAGAATTTAACTAATAGTACTTTGGGAGATTGGGGAAAGAAATATTATTTTAGTGCTTCTTTGTTGGCTTTTGGAGATGCAACACCGTTAGATTTGTTTGACGATGGAGTGGGAGGAGATCCTTGTTTGGGGGAAAAAGATTCTGAAGAAAGGGTCTTGCAAACAACAAACGGTATTTTGAAGTTGCATTTAGAGATTTGTGGCAAAAATTAGGGTTTTTGAAAGGGGTATTTTGTTCTTGAAGCCATAGTAACATTTATATATTTATAACAATTTAATAGACTATTAATATTTAAATAAATTTGAGGTGAATAAAGATGGATAAAAAAGGTCAAGGTATTTCTTTAAATGTGATTATTATCGCAGCAATAGCTTTGATTGTTCTAGTAGTCTTGGTACTTATTTTTACTGGAAGGATTAATGTTTTTGAAGAAGGTGTTAGTAAAGAAAGTCAAGCAGAACTAATCAAAATGAAGATTCAGTATGGTGATTGTAGACCAACTTTAACTACAGAGTCTAATTTTATAAAAGCTTTAGATGGAACAGAGAGTGTAGATCAAGAAGATGCAATAAAATCAGACTTTGATACAGAGATTTCTCGTTGTGATGCGTTTAATGATAAGATAAACTGCGAGAGTGCTGACTGTAAGTGGAGTTAAGATGAAGGACATCAAGGGTCAGGGAAGAACCTTCTGGATAGTTGTCACGGCAGTGATTGCTTTGGTAGTTCTGGTGGTTTTATTGCTGATTTTTAGTGGTAAGGTTAACATTCTGGAATCTGGATTGCTGAATTGTGAGAATAAAGGCGGAGCTTGTGTTCAATGTGCTACTGAAGGTTGTTCTCAAACTGTTTGCAACGAAGGACTTACTAAATCAACAGTATTCAGCTGTCCAAATGTGGGTGCAAAAGAACAAATCTGTTGTTTGACTGCAAAGAAAAAGGCAGGCCAAACTTGTGATTCTTCCGGAGATTGTGTTGCTGGATTGGTGTGTAAAAGCCAAGTTTGTACAACTAACTAAAAATGGACCGAAAAGCTCAAGGAAACATGTGGTGGATTATTATTGCAGTAGTTCTAGCAGTGATTGTGATGATTTTAATGAGCATATTCTTTTCAGATAAAGCAGAAAAAGGAGGAAAGGGGTTTTTAGATTGTGAATCTAAAGGAGGAAGTTGTGTGACCTCAGAGTGCGGCACAGGATATTACCTTACTTCTTTCTTTGAATGTTCAACAAATGATAATCCTTGTTGCATGCCAGAAGATGATGATTCGTAGTATTTTGAATAAGAAGGCCATCGCTGCAAAGATGTTAGTAACAATACTTTTTGCAGTGGCGGTGATACTTTTGACTTTAGGATATATGGGATATAAGTTATACACCTATTTTGGTTTAGGGGGTTAAAATGAATAGAAAAGGACAAGCGCCAGGATTTCCAATGATTATTGTGATAGCCTTTGGAATCATTGCTTTACTTGTAATCTTGTTAATGGTAGCGAACTGGGCAGGATGGTTGGATTTTTCAAGTATCTTTAAAGGAATAATGGGGAGGTAAATGGCAAGTTTAACTATCGGAGGAATTGGAAAAATTTTACTTTTGATAATTTTTTTAGCGATAGCAATCTGGGCTTTCTTTGGACCGGGAGAATTATATGACAGAGTTAGGGATTTGGTGGAAGGGGTTAAAGAAGTTGCGCCAACAATGGGATCAGACGAATACTTGGCAGGAGATATTGCGTTGCCAGAGACTCATAACGAAGCAGTAACTGGTTTGTATGATACTATGAATCAAATGGCTAATTCTCCTAAGAAGAATTGTTTTGCCAATTATGGTGGGTTGCCAGGAGGATTAGGACAAAGAGGAGAAGGAACAGAAATAGAGTTATTTGAAGAATCGGGAAATGTATTTTATATTGTTAAAAATGGAAATCAAATTGTGCCTGGTTATCCTACACAGATTCCTGGAGCAAAATTATGTGTTATTGCCAGTGATGATGGAAGTGTGGCAGAGAATTTTTATAATCAGATTTTAAAACAAGAAAGTGGAAGTGGAAGTTATGTTTCGAATATAGCAGAATTGAAGATTTATTATACTGATGGGACTGATGGTTGTGTTGTTAGTAATGGGATTCACATTGATACCGGAATTCTTCCTGCAGAAGGAGATTGTTCAGGAGATAATCTTCAAGATGGGGGCTGGTTGTTTAAAGGTCCAAATAATGAAATTTGTTTCTTTCCTACAGAATCAGATACCCTCCCCTCAATTACAGATGATTGTGAATCAGAAGATTATGGTTTGAAAAGTGATTGTTTAGAAGATGCAGGTTCTGGAGATAATACTGCCATCCCTAACCTTATTGCTGAAGGAAAATTAAAACTATGTGGTAATCAAGAAGGATGGACAAAGTATTGGTGGGTTAATATTTTGGAAGAAGCAAGGGACTTAGGAACTGATGAATATGTTTGGGGAAGTATTGATAAAACTTGTTTGGAAGGGTTGTCTTGTTTTGAATCTAAAGATAAACAATGTGTGAATAATCCTCCAGAAAAATATGAAATGGACGGATGTAAAATATTTGCGACTAGTAGTAATTCAGGAGATTGTGCAGCAGGTGGAGCAAAAGAAGGAGCACAGATCAGACCAAGAGCAACATCAAATAGTGATGTTTTTGATTTTATTTCTTCTAATGATATAGTTTCGAGTAGCGTAAAAGGAACGACAGAAGGAGTAAATTTATTATTAGATAATTTTGCCTGGAAAACTAATACAGATTATGGCTTACTTTGCAAAGAAAGTAGATGGTACGAATGTAATGAATTATCTAAAGATAAAAGTTTAATAATTGGAACTAAAAATTATGTTTGTACTAAATCTGGGGCTTCTTATCTCTGGGAAGGATCTTCAGATTCTGACTCCGATGGAGTGCCAGATCTTTTAGATAATTGTCCTAATATCGTTAATGCAGACCAGTTAGATAAAGATTCAGATACTTTTGGAAATGTTTGTGATGATTGTGTAGATGATTTTGGAACATTACAGGGATGTCCAGAAACCTTGGTTTTAGATTCTGATTTTGATGGAGTAAATGATAATGTAGATAATTGTCCTTTAACTTCTAATGGAGATCAATTAGATGCCGATGGTGACTTAGTAGGAGATGCTTGTGATGATTGTGTGAATGAATTTGGAACTTCACAAGGAACATTACAGGGGTGTCCATAATTAAGATTATGGTTGGTTAAAAATAAAAAATGAATTCAAAAAAAGATAAAATAAAGTTCACCAAATCTTTCGTTCCTAACGGAAAGAAAGGTGGAGTGTCTTGGGATAGGCTTTTGTTAATTTTAATTCTATTGGTGAGTTTTGTTTTGATTGTTGCAGCAGTGAAAAATTTTATTGATAAGGCTGAACCTTACGAATTAGAAGTTGCTTGTCGAGGGAGTATGGCCTTAAGAGCGCATTCAGCAATCAATACAATGGGAACAGAAATTAAATGGTCTCCTTTGTTGTGTAAAACTCAAGATTTATACATCACTGCGGGAAGAGATAAAATCTATGTAATGGACCAATTAGCAGATTTAATGGGTAGATGTTGGTGGATGTTTAATGAAGGGAGATATAATGATGTTGTTTCAGATACTGAGTTGAAGATTCTCCCAGAGTTTACTGCAAAGAACGGTTGCTTTTTATGTTATACTGTAGGGATAAAAGCGCAGAAGTTTGATCCATTTGGAAAAGGAGAGTTTTTAGCATATTTGAATTCACAGAATCATCCTTCTATTAAAGATATGACTTATATGAAATATTTCCAAGAACATGGTGGGGCTGGGAATGTGAGGATTTTGCCAACAAGTAGCGGAGAAGATGTTTTTGCTCCGGGAAAGGTGTATGGGGTTGCTTTTGTTTCTAAATCTTTTGATACCAGTTGGTATCAAAATGTGTTTGCTAATGAACCAAATATTCAAACAAGCACAATAATAGTTGCTACTTTAGATAATTTGAAACAAAATAATCAAGATTTATGTTTTGGTGGAGATATTGGAGATATTGCAGGAAATTAATAAAAGGGGATGATAAAATGAAATTAAATTTAAAAGATAAAAAAGGGGCAAGTTTGATGATCATGGTTTTAGGATTAATTGTGTTAACTTTAATCGCAGTGTTAATATTTACATTAGGAGCAAATAAAATTTTTACTAAAGAACGGGGAGCGATTTTAGGGACGATTGAGAATTTAGGAGATCCTGATGGGGATGAAGTGCCCAATATTAAAGATAAGTGTCCATGTATTCCTCGATGTGAGGGAGGAAAAGGAACTATAGAGGGATGTCCAGATGGGATATCTTTGCAAGCAGCCAATAATGATTTAAAGAAGTTTCAGAATGAAAAGAAGTGCATCGAGATTGATTTTTGTGGAGGACAAGGTCCTACTGGAAACTGGGATTTAGTCGTGGAGAGTTTTAGTTTGAGTGAAGGGGGCGGAAAAAAAGGAGATTCACAAGTTCCATTTAGAGTAGATTTAGAGGGGATAAAAACTAGCGTAAAAACAGGGATTCATTTTAATGTTAAAAATGGTGCTGAAGCAATTCCAAATCAATTTAAAACCAATATTTATGTTTGTAATAAAGGTAAAGATGATTGTAAAAAAGAAAAAGAGTATTTTACAGTGGGATTGAATGAAGGGAAGGTAATTTCTGGAGATGGAGAAGGAACTAATTATATAACTCTTGGCGATGGAGATTATTGTGATTGTAGTGGAGCAAATTGCAACGGAGAATGCTGGGTTAAGATTGTAGCGGATGCAGAAAGTAATGTTGATGAACTCAATGAGAATAATAACGATAAATGGATTTATGTATTTTTGGAAAAGCAAGGATAAGAATGAAAAGAGGGAGAAAAGGAGGGTTAGTATTAGAGGTTTTACTAGGAATTATTATTGCCTCACTCTTTTTTTTTGCAGCTTGTTCAACGATAAATAAAGCATTACATGGAAGTTTTCAAGCCCAGACTAATGCTCAAGAATTAGCGGCAGAAATAATGTCTGTGGGAGAAGGAGTAAAAAGTCCTTTTGTGTTAACTGCTGATGAAAAAACTTTTTTAGCAGCGTTTTCTCAAAATGAAAAAGTTTTTGTAGATACTGATGATAAAGGATTAGGCACAACTACTCATACGCAGTCAAATCCTACTGGGGGAATGACAACAATCCAAACTACTACATATCGTAGAGAAAAGTATTATCTTTCTTATCCTCAAAAAGAGTGTGAAGGAAAGGATTGTTTATGTTTATGTAGAAAATATACTAATGGCTTGGGGAATTATATTTCTACAGATACAGAAACTGAAGGAGAAGGAACTTCAAATATTAAACATAAGGTTTATGAAATTACAGAAGTAGAACGGTTTTGCACCCAATTGTCTTGTTATGTTTTGAATGGAGTTGAATTAAAAGAAAGTTGGGGAACTTTGAGAAAAGAAGGAGGCCCACGGAGAGTAGATTTATTATTAGAAAATGTTGGAGGAATGTTAAGTATATCCGGAGGATATCCTTAAGATGGATAAAAAAGGAGGATTGGTTTTGAACATGTTGTTGACATTATTATTTGCAGCAATAGTGTTTGTTCCTACCTGTGCATTTACTTCAGAATTCTTTCGTACTGGCCAACAAGGTCATGAAAGTGTACAAGAATTAGCAGCAGAAATAATGTCTGTAGGGGAAGGAGTAAAAAGTCCTTTTGTGTTAACTGCTGATGAAAATACATTTTTGACTGCTTTTGTTACAGAAGATAGGGTGCAATTGAAGGAGACTTTTAAGGAATTAATTATTCCGAATCCATCAACATCTAGTTCAAAGACAATTCAGATTAAGAGTAGATATTATTTTAATTATGAAGAAGCTAAACAAAAATGCGAGAAGCCTTGTGTTTGTTTGTGTAAAGAATTTATAGAAAAAAGTGCTAATGTTGTAAAGGATGAAGGAAGTTTGGTTGTTAAAAGAGAAATAGAATACGATTATTCTTGTTCAAATTTAAATTGTTATGATCTTAGCGGAGTAAGTTTAAAAGAGAATTGGGGAACTTTACGTGAAGAGGGTGAAGCAAGAAGAGTAGATTTGGAATTAGAAAATGTAGGTGGAGTTTTGAATATAAAGGGAGGATTTCCTCTTAATAAGCCAATAAGTTAAAAATGAATAAGAAAGGAATATCACCACTAATGTTGATTGGAGAGTTGTTGTTGATAGGATTAGTGGCAACTATGATTTTTAAACTGGCAGGAGATTATTCAAACTCCGAAGAGATTATTGTGGAAAAATTAGCAGATGACATTACGTTAACGGTAAATACATTTATCGGCGTTCCAGGAGATAAAACAGTTAGTTTCTACTGGTTGGATCTTTCTAAATATGAGATACTTTTAGTTAAAGACAGAGTGATTGTCAGAGGAGAAGAAGGATTGGAGGTAACAAAATACTTTTATGTTCCTTCGAATTATGATCTTACGGGACAAAGTAAAAATCTGAGAGATGTGTCTTTAAAAAAAACAGGTAAGAAGATAGAGTTGAAAGGAGTAGGTTCATGAGAATGAATAAAAACGGAGGAGTTTTTGATATAACTCAAAAAATTGTATTCTGGCCAATTGCAATATTTATTATTATTATTATTTTATTTGCGGTTTCAGGAATGTTGTTTGGTTACCGGAACAGTTTGGTGGAAATTCCAGTGCAGTTGAAAGCAGAGGCAGTGGCAATAAGATTTCTTAATGCTCCAGAATGTTTTACTTATGTTGATGAAGAAGGAATTATTAATCCCGGAGTGATTGAGGCAAGTAAATTTACTCAAGATCAAATGTATGATTGCTACCATACTCCTGGAGGAACAGAAGGAGCAAAGTGGCTGAATTTTAAAATAGAAATAGAAGGTTATGGTGAATTAAAGACAGAGGAGTTTTATGAAGGTTCAATTATATTTCCACTGTATAAAAACGTTTTAGTTAAAGATGGAGATAATTTTTTTGGAAAGAGGATGATAATATATGTTCAAGAAAAGATCTAGTTTTAGAGGAAAAAAAGGTAAGGATGAAAGAGATTTCATCAAACCTTCTTTTCTTAAAGGAAAAAAAGGTGCAGTAGATGTGTTTGATTTATTGTTTACTGTTTTGTTAATGGTGCTATTTTATTTTTTCTTGAGTGGGCAGTTAGAACAGCCATACACACAACAAGAAGGGGATATTTTAAACAAATTAGCAGTAATTGATGGGACACAAAACGCACTTGGTTTTTTGAAAGGATCTTATGGTTTAACTGGGGGAAATAATGCAGACATAATTGGAGGAACAGATTTAAGTAATGTTTACGTTCAAGATACTATCTCAGAGTTGAGTGATAGGGATGAAAATTGTAAGGTGGGTTGGAAATTAATTTGGAGAGATGCAGCAGGATTTAGTGATTGGGATTATTTTAAGATATTGATGGTGAAACAAGGGACGGCTTATGACTTTTCGGTGGGCTGCGGTTTAAATGAAGAATATATACAAACACATGAATTTGGATTTTGGGATTAAAAATGAGAATTAAAGGAAAAAAAGGAGTATTTTTACATTTAATTGTTTTTATAGTTTTAGCAGCAGTAGGAATGACTGCAATCATGTTGATACCAAATCTTGGCACGGATCATATGAAAGGAACCCTAGCGATGAATTTAATGAAAGAGCAAGTTGAAGTAGAAAAGAATGAATTTTATATTGATATGGCGGCAAGATATGCTGTTTATTGGGGATTAGAAAAAGGTTTAGAAAGATCAAACATGAAAGCAAAAATACAAGTTTCTACTCTTGTTTATCCTTTGTTAACTGATGGCAAGGTAAGTGTAAGTTTATCATTTAAGGGATTTTTTATGGAAGAGTTTGTAGCAGTTTTTAAAGAATATATAGAGATTCTTGGTGAAGGGGTAACTGGAGTTAGTGTGGACCCATACCAAAGAGGTAAAGTAGATTTAAGTTTTGTAGATTATGATTGGAAACCTCCAGAGAATGGAAAGACTTACGTGGTGGGGAAGAAGAAAAACCCCGATGGATGGACAAATTTTGGAATGTATCAAGATAAAAGTATAGAGATGGGTTATGATTTTTTAGAATACGATCAAATATCAAACGAAGCAAAAATAGTTTTTAATAAATGTAAGGATGATGAAGATTTGTTAAATTGCGTGAACTTGAATGCTGGAGATACATGGGAAGCTAAGTTTCCTACTGGGAATTTGCTAGCAGATAAAAGTAGATTGGGGTTTTATACTTCAGAACCACTGAAAAGTGCAATGGAGAAAGCATATGGAGAGAGAGCAATTATTTTTGATGTGACTAGTCCTAATGGATATCAATATTTAGTTCCAGGTGGAGAAGAAGATATAGTTTATCAGTTTGCAATGGTGTTCTTACCAGAAAAACCTTTTTCTGTAAAGGAAATTAATGTGTATAGATTTAGTAATGAAGCGGTGTTGGTAGAATTTAGCGAAAGTGATTATGCAACTAGTTATGACATTTATTTTACAGAGTATAATGCAGCAAATTTAGTTTCTAAAACTGATGAAGAGATTAGGGGATTGTTGGGTTATTTAGTACAACCGTTCTATAAAGAAATTGTTTCTTTATTGTTTAAGGAAGAATTGCCAACTGAACCGCAATTAGCTAGTTGTTCGGTGATTAAAGAAAGTTTGTGTGATCTGGGTTTTCAAGAAGGAAAGGTTTATTTTTATGGCGATAAATTATACTATGTGTTAAAGTCAAATTATTTGCAAAGCGGGAAGACTTATTCTTTCATGGTTACTGGAGTTAAAGGGGCAAAAGAGTCGATAATTAATTTAGAAGTAGAGGAGTTTAATTTCCTATAGTTTTGACAATCCAAAACCTTATAAAGCACTGTTTTTTCTGATTTACTGGGGTGTTGTAAAAATGTTTAAGATTCCAATTAATGAATTAAAGCAAAAAATTGTTCAAAGTGGTAAGATCACTGAAGATTCTCTGGATGAGAAAATAAAGAATAAAATTAATGAGCTTTCTGGGTTAATTTCTGAAGAAGGAGCTGCACATATTATTGCTAATGAATTAGGAATAGTAATAGTTCCAGCAGAAGGCGAGAGATTAAAAATAAATAAGATTTATGTAGGGATGAGAGGAGTGGAAGCCTTAGGAAAAGTAGTAAGAGTTTTTGGATTAAGAGAATTCCAAAAAGGAGATTCTACTGGAAAAGTAGCAAGTATAGTAATCGGGGATGAATCCGGAACGATCCGAGTTGTTGGCTGGGGAGAAAAAGCCGAGGTAGTGGGAGGATTAAACGAAGGAGATACTATTTTAATTAAATCAGGTTATGTTAAAGAAAATCGTGACCAGAAAGAAGTCCACTTAAATGATAAAAGTCAAGTTGATGTAAACCCGGCTGGAGAGGTTGTTGAAGGAGTAAGACAAGGTCCAAGTTATGATAGAAAGAAGATTTCTGAATTGGGAATTGACGAAGAAGGAGAACTAATGACTACAGTTGTACAAGTTTTTGATCCACGTTTCTTTACAGTCTGTCCTGAATGTAATAAACGAGTACAGGAAAGAGATGGCGGATTTCATTGCCATGAACATAATGAGGTTAAGCCAGTAGTTTCTTATGTTTTGAATTTGGTTTTAGATGACGGAAGCGGAACAATAAGGGCAGTATTTTGGAAGAGCCAGATAGAAAGTTTATTGGGGAAGAGTGAAGCAGAGGTAGCTAGCTTTAAAGACAATTTAGCAGCTTTTGAAGACATAAAAACTGATTTGTTAGGAGAACAATTCAAATTGTTAGGTAAGGCAAAGAAGAACGATATGTTTGATAGGTTGGAGTTTAATGTACAACGTGTTTTCAAAGCTGATGCTGAAGAAGAAATTAAAAAAGTAGAAGAAAATAATTAAATTTTTTTATTTATATTTTTCCTACTAATTCTAATCCAGGTGTTAGTACATCTTTACCTGGTTCCCAATTCGCAGGACAAACTTTATCGCCATGTTCTTTAACAAACTGGGCAGCTTTTAGTTTTCTTAATAATTCAACGCTACTTCTACCAATGCTGTTGTCATGTAATTCCCAGGCTTTGAGGTTTCCTTCAGGATCAATAATAAATGTTCCTCTTAAGCTGAGACCTTCTTCTTGGATATAAGTCTTATAGGCGCGGCAAATGTTTCCAGTAGGATCTGCCAACATGGGGTATTGGATTTTTTTGATTGTTTCTGAGCTGTCCCACCAAGCTTTGTGAACAAAAGCAGTATCTGTACTAATGCTTAAGATTTCAGTGTTTAATCTTTTGAATTCTTCGTAATTATCAGCTAAACTTCCTAGTTCTGTCGGACAGATAAAAGTGAAATCAGCAGGATAAAATACTAAGACTACCCATCTTCCGTGGTAATCCGCTAAATTAACTTTTTTGATTTCTCCATTGTGAAAAGATTCTGCTGAGAATTTTGGGGCAAGTTGGTTGATTATCAATTTGGGTTCTTCCATTTTATTTTTCCTCCAAGATTATTTATTGATATTTTAATTTAATAATTATATAAAGGTTGTGAGGTAGTGTAAATTTAGGATATTAAAATGCAACAACAAAAGAATTATTAACTCGAGTTATTTTGTTTTGTTATGTTATTTTATACACATATCTTTTTAGGAATTGTTAGTTTTTTATTAATGGGGAGATTCTTTAATGGAGGAAATGAAATAATCTTTTTCTTTTTGGTATTAATTGGGAGTGTGTTGCCAGATATTGATGAAGCAAAAAGTAAAGTTAACAAAAGTTTAGGGATGGTGGGTTGGGTGGTTAGTTTTTTTTCTAAACATAGGGGGATGTTTCATTCGGCTATTTTTGGAGGTTTGTTATTTTTAGTAATAAGTTTAGTTAGTAATAGCTATTATGGTTATGGTTTGTTGATTGGTTATTTTGCCCATATCCTTGGAGATGGATTAACTCCCAGAGGGATAAAGTTATTTTATCCATTTTCTGAATTTAAAATAAAAGGTCCACTTAGGGTCGGTGGGGTCGGAGAATGGGCATTATTTGTAGGATTAGTTGTGATAGTGATTAGAGATTTATTGTTAGGAATTTTTTGATTTGACGTGACTTTTTTGTCCCAGTAGACAACTGGACAACCTCAGTAAAGGTATTTAAAGGAGTTAGGTTTATTAGTTGTTGTGATCAGAAATGGTCGCCCCTCACCAAATGTATAATTGCGTTTGGGTTGAAATAAAATGCGAAAGCAAGAGGTGGTTTGAATGAACCAAAAAGTAGTTGTAGAAAATGTGGGCAATGCCCAAGGTAATTTACCTGAAAAAAAGTTTAGAGCAGGATCAATTTCTGCTACAGTGTGGCTTAACAAAAGCCAAGAAGGAAAAGAATACCGGACTATAAGTATAGATCGGAATTATAAAGACAAAAACGACGAATGGCAATCAACGAATTCTTTGCGAGTTAATGATTTGCCTAAGGCAAGAGTGGTGTTACAGAAAGCTTACGAATACCTTGTCCTAAATGAACAAGTATTATTTAAAGGTGATTAAGATGACTAAAAATAAAAAAGAATTAGATTGTGAAGATATGGAAATTAGTTGTGGGGATGAAGAAGTTATTCCTAAGGCAAAAGGAATTAAAGGAGTACAGACAGAAACTGTGATGGAAGTAAAAGTGAGAGAGAAAAAGATTCAAGATCTTCCCGGAGTTGGGGCAGCAACTGCAGAAAAATTAGAATCTGCAGGCTATCGAGATATGATGGCGGTAGCTGTGGCGACAATCGGAGAATTAGTAGAAACTGCAGGTGTTTCAGATGCAGTAGCCAGAAAAATGATCAATGCTGCTCGTGATTCTATGAAAATGGGTTTTGAAACTGGAATGGAAGTGTTGAAAAAACGAGAGTTAGTTTGTAAGCTTAGTACTGGTTCAGAAAGTTTTGATACTTTGATGGGTGGGGGTTTTGAAACCAATGCCATAACCGAATGTTTTGGAGAGTTTGGAAGTGGTAAGACTCAGATTGGACATATCTTGGCAGTGAATACACTCAAAGAAGATCCAGATGCATATGTAGTTTATCTTGATACTGAAAATACATTTAGGCCAGAAAGAATTACTCAATTAGCTCATGGGGCGGGAATCGATCCACAAGACGCATTGAGTAGAATTATGGTTGCTCGGGCATATAATACTGACCATCAGATGTTACTTGCTGAAAAAGTTGATGGATTAATTACAGAACAGGGAAAGAAAATTAGATTGCTAGTTGTAGATTCGTTAACTTCTCACTTCAGGGCAGAGTTCATTGGTCGGGGAACTTTAGCTGAGAGGCAGCAAAAGTTGAATAGACATATGCATGCCTTGGCAAAGATTGCATCTTCGCATAATGTTTGTGTTTATGTAACGAATCAAGTAATGGCTAAACCAGATCAGTTCTTTGGTGATCCAACTCAATCCATTGGAGGACATATTGTTGCTCACGCATCCACTTTTAGAATTTACTTACGTAAAGGTAGAAAAGGTAGCAGGGTAGCAAAGTTGATTGATGCCCCTAACTTACCCGATGGTGAGACTTGTTTTATGGTTGAAGAAAGTGGTTTGAAAGATATGAGCGCAGCTTAATCTTTTCTTTTTATTTTCTTTTTATTCCAAAACATTTATATAGGATCTACCTTAATAATAAGGTAAGTTATGAACAAAAATAAAATTTTAAGATCTAATTCTGATGAGAGATAATACTATTTTAAAAGAAGTACTTGGAGGTACATATAAATGAATGACGATAGAGTGGCTCCTGTTAAAGAAGGAGAAATGTATGAAGTGAATATTGGTGCCGTTGGTGGAAAAGGTGATGGTATTGCTAAAGTTAAAGGTTTTGTAATCTTTGTAAAAGATACAAAGAAAGGAGATTATGTTAAAATAAAAGTAACCAAAGTTTTACAAAATGCTGCATTCGGTGAAGTAGTTAAGAAATTAGAAAAACCAGCAAGACGATCTAGTAAATTTGCTACGGTTAGTCAAGAAGAGTTTGAAGCTACGGAAGAAGAATATCAGAGTGCTCATGAAGATACGGAAGACTTTGGAGAAGACTTGGACGAAGAATAATTGTAGTTTAAGTTCCAGTTTTAGATAAAATTAGAAGTTTTTAGATTGGAATAAGATAAGTTTTAAATAAGTCTGTTTCTTTTTTATTATTTAGTATAATTAAAAAAGGTGATTCAAATGTCTTATGTTGCTTGGTTCAAAGAACTAAATGAAAATTCTTTAGGTGTTGCTGGAGGCAAAGGTACAAATTTAGGAATAATGTTTAATTTGGGCTTGCCAGTTCCAGAAGGTTTTGTGATAACTGCACAGACCTATAAGAAGTTTATAGAGGATATGGGTATTGATGGAAGGATTGCTAAACAATTGGAAGGCTTAGATATAGAAGAAACTGAAAAGTTGCAGCGGGTAGCTAAACAAATTCAAGATTTGATTATGGGAACTGAAGTTCCTGAAGATATTAAAGAAGATATTATTGATAATTATGAGGCCTTAGGTGCAGAGAAAGGACATGCCCAAGGGTTAGTGGAGAGCAATGAAGTGTTTGTGGCAGTAAGAAGTAGTGCTACTGCAGAAGATTTACCTGAAGCTAGTTTTGCAGGGCAACAAGCAACATTTCTAAATGTTAAGGGGAAAGAAGATATTGTTAAAGCAGTAAGGGCTTGTTGGGCTTCTTTGTTTACTGCAAGAGCAATTTATTATCGGGAAAAGAACAATTTTCAGCATATGAAAGTTTTTATTGCGGTTGTTGTACAACGAATGGTTGATTCTGAAAAAAGTGGAGTGATGTTTACAATTAATCCTGCTACAAATCAAGGAGACGAATTAGTTATTGAAGCAGTTTATGGATTGGGGGAGATGATTGTTTCTGGAGAAGTGAGTCCTGATTTTTATTCAGTGGATAAGAAAACTAGGGGCATTAAGAAGATTGAAGTAAAAAAACAAGAGATAGGTATGTATAGAAATGAGCAAGGAGAAAATGAAAAGAAAAAAATTGCTCGTGAATTACAGGAAAGACAAATTCTAAATGAAAAAGAGATTAAGGAATTAGCTAGGTTTGGATTGAAGATTGAAGAACATTATAAGAAACCACAAGATATCGAATGGGCAATCGAAAAAGGAGAAATTTATATTGTTCAAGCAAGAGCGGTGACTACATTTAAACCAGTCACCGAGGAAACAGAAGTTGAAGAAAAAGAAGAAGTTTCTGTAAAGACTGAAGATGATGAAGAAGTATCTGAAGAACCAAAAGAAGAAGTAAAAGGGAAAAGTGAAGGTGAAGGAGAGATTTTGGTTAAAGGAGAAACTGCCTCATCAGGGGTTTATTCTGGAAAAGTAAGAATTATTAATGACATTTCTGAGTTAGGTAAGATTGAGAAGGGAGAGGTAATGGTAACTAAGATGACCACTCCAGATATGGTTCCAGCAATGCAAAAGGCAGGAGCAATTGTAACAGATGAAGGAGGAATGACTTGTCATGCAGCTATTGTTTCTAGAGAGATGGGAACTCCATGCATTGTGGGAACAGAAGTAGCAACAAAAGTTTTGAAAGAAGAATCTACCGTTACAGTTAATGCCACACAAGGGATTGTTTATTCTGGAGAGATTGAGTGTAAGATTCCAGAGAAGAAAATGGTTTCTGTAATTAGTGGAGGAGAAAGATTAATTACGGGTACAGAAATTAAAGTGATCATGGATCTCCCAGATATGGCGGAGCGAGCAGCAGCGACTGGTGCTGATGGAGTTGGTTTGGTGAGAATTGAAATAATGATTGCTAATGGTGGAGTTCATCCAGCAGAATACATCAGACAAGATAAAGATGAAAATTATGTTACTTTGTTAAAAGAAGGAATTGGAAAGATTGCTAAGGCCTTTGCTCATAAACCGGTGTGGGTAAGATGTTCTGATTTGAGAACTGATGAATATAGGAACTTACAAGGTGGAGATCAAGAGCCCAAAGAAACAGATCCAATGATTGGTTGGCATGCTATCCGTCGTTTGTTAGATGAGCCAAGAATTCTTAAGGCAGAGTTCAAGGCAATTAAAGAATTGCATGAGGAAGGATTGGATAATGTTGGAGTAATGTTGCCCTTTGTGATTAGGGTAGACGAGGTTCGAAAAGCTAAGGAAATTATGAGGGAAATGGGCTTAGAACCTTGCAGAGATATTGATTTTGGAGTAATGGTAGAGACTCCGGCTAGCTGTTGGATTATGGAGGAACTTTGTCATGAAGGAATTTCTTTTGTTAGTTTTGGAACTAATGATTTGACTCAGTTAACTTTGGGGATAGATAGGAATAATGGAAGAATTGCCAAATTGTTTGATGAGATGCACCCTGCAGTTTTAGGAGAGATTGCCAAAGTGATTAAAACTTGTAAAAAATATAATGTAAAAACTTCAATCTGTGGACAGGCAGGGAGTCGTCCAGTGATGGCAGAGTTTTTAGTACATCAAGGAGTGGATAGCATTAGTGCTAATGCTGATGCAGTAACTGAGATAAGGGAAGTTGTGGCTAGAACAGAAAAGAAGTTGTTGTTGGATGCTGCTAAAGAACAAATTTCTCAAGATTTTGATGAAGAAGAGGGAGAGGAAGAGGAGTTTGAGCTGCAGTAAAAGTATTATTGAAAAGAAATATTTATAAAGTGTAACCATTTCCCAGTAGTTATGATTGATTTACAAACATTTCCAGTACCATTTTGGGCATTGGAAGGATTTAAACTTGAAAAAGAAACTACTAGTGGAAGGAAATTAGTTTATTCAATTGGTTCAATTCCTTCTCCTGAAGATTCTACTGGGTTTGTAAAGTATCATGCTCAAACAATTGAAGACGTTGTAGGAAATATGGCAGTTAGTTTGTCTTCAAATGGACAAGATATCTATTTTGCTAAGTACAGGAATCGTCAAATTACAAGTAGAAAGATTCTTGTAGAAGATATTGAAGATAACAATCCAGCGTATGAAAATCTTCTCAAAAAGAGTGTTGCTGCTTTGTCGAAAGCAGCAGTGGATTTTGTTAATGACCCTCAGAAAGGGAGTGAGATTTGGAAGAGTTTGGGTGAACCCTTTGAATCTCTTCCAGAAGAAAATGTGGTGAGTCCCAGTGAAATTTTAGAAGAAAAAATAAGTTTTGGGATAAATATTTTGTTAGGAGGAACTAACTATTATTTTGGCTCAAAAGATGGAGTAAGTTTATCTGAAAAAGAAAAAACAGATATGGTTAGGAAAGCTTCAGATTTTGTATCTGAGTTTTTTAATTTGTTTCCGGTGTCTGAAATAGAATCAGGTATTAGAAACTATTATTAATTCTTATTGGTTGTTATTAATAGAAGAATTGAAGGGGAGTAAACTTTAAATAGATTAAGAGAATAATAGTTAACAATGGCAAATTCAGAATTAGCTCATTGGATCTTGGAGCAAAAGAAAAAGAGGTTTTCTGATCAACAGATTAAAGATTATTTGTTGAATTATGGTTATTCTGGAGAGGTTGTAGATCAAGCATTTAACTTTGTGAATTCACAAGGAGAGAAGCCAATGCAAATGGGCCAACCACCTTCTGCAGGAGGATTGAGAATTGGAGGGGACCATTATGATTTGTTTGCAATATTATCTTTTTTGAGTATTTTCTTTTTTCCGCTATTAGCTATTCCTTTAGGAATTATTTCATTGAAACATATAAAACATGATTCTCATTTGAAAGGAAAAACGTTGGCAATATTGGGAATAATCTTTGGAATCTTACCTTTATTGTTGTTAATTTTATATATTATATTTGTTGTTATAATTGCTAAAAGTGCAGTTGTTTAGTTAGAATTATTTTTTCTTTGTTACTGGGATTCTGGTGAATTTTTTACATTCGAAACAAGAGATCACTACTTTTCCAGGTCTAGTTCGGGTGCGTGAATTTATTCCTGGTTGGAGATATTTATAACAATGTTTACAAAATCTTCTTTTTAGATTTAGAGGTATTCTGGTTTTAGTTTTCATAGCGATTTTTCTAGCTAGAGTAACGTAACGATTGGATAAAGATTTACTTTTAGAGAAATTTTCTTCAGCTTGTTGGAAAAGAATCTTGATTCTCTCTTGAGCAATTTCTTTCTGTTTTTTCTTAGGGATAGGGGCTTTAGACATATCTTTGTTCAGAATGCTAATTGTGTATATAAACTTTTAGAATTGAAAAAATAAGATAAAGAAAGAGAAAGAAAGATATAAAAAGGAGATTGAGTTAATATTTAACATGAAGAGAGGACGTCCAACAGTATCACAAATAAGACAGAACATAATAGAGATTCTTCATTTTTTGGGTAAAGGTTATGGGTACCAACTTTCTAAGATTTATAATGAAGTATTTCCTCCAGTAACACAGAGAAGTATTTATTATCATTTGCGTAAGGGAATGATTACCCAGGAAATTCAAATGCATAAAATTGAAAGAGAAGAAGGAGATTTTAGTTGGGGATCTGTAGTTGAGAAGACTTATTACGCATTGGGAAAAGAAGCCGAACCTAAAGGAATTAAGAGGGTCGGAGAATTTTTGAGTAAGTTTAAGAAATGATTAAGATTTGGTTTGTTTTTAATTTAAGAATTCTAGAATAATTTACTGATATAAGGATAGAACAAATTCAATAATAAAACAAACAAAAAGAACATACTGATTAAGTAATAATGGCGTTCGCCTTTCTTTTCTCCAGAAAGTTTATGGAGAGTTACTTGCATCATTCTTCCACCATCAACGATAGGTAAGGGGAGGAGGTTAAATAATCCAATTCCTAAACTAAGGAGGAAGAGCCACCTAAGGAAACCAATAACCCAGAGAAGTATGGCATAAGTGTTTTGCCAGAAAACGGTTTGGTATTCTTCTTTTAAGGAAACTTCATTCTTAATATCTTGAATTCCTAAGAAACCTCGATCTGGATTGTCAGGAGAGGCAGCTAGAGTTAGATAATGAGATTTATTGGCAGTAGCGACTTTGACTTGGTCTCCAGGAGAGAGACAAATCAGTTCATCACTAAATTGATAAAAATCAGAAATTGGTTTATTATTTATTCCAGTGATTAAAGTATTGGGCTGAATGCCAGCTTTAGCAAATGGAAGGGAATCATTGTAATAAGCAGAGAAAGTGAAACCAGTTGGTTCAGTTAAGGTATTTTGAATTGGGACAAAAACAAAACTAAGGATAACTAAAGCAAAAAGAGCAAGAAGGATATTAGAGAAACTTCCTGCAGCAAGAACTGAGTATTGGGCAATATCTGATTGTTTTCTGAGTTTATCTTCGTTTGGTTCAACGAAGGCTCCAATGATGGGTCCTAAAAAAACCATTCCTGTGTTTTTGACTGGGATGTCATGGGCGCGAGCAACAATACCATGGGAAAATTCGTGAACTAAGGCAATGATGAAGATGGCGAGAATCCAATACCAAAAAGGAAGAACACCCATTCCGGGAACAGAAATCCCAGGAAGTACTAAAGAAACTCCAGAAGTCATTGCGGGTTGAGTAAAGAGATCCCATAAGTTTTTGATTAAGACATAAGAGATTACGATTAATCCTACGTATCCTGCACCCATACCAATATAACCTAATAGGCGGATCCACTCTCGATATTTTTTGCTAATTTTTTCAATAAATCTTAAACCAAATTTCATTCGGTAAAGAATAATTATTCTGGCTTGATAATCAAGTTTCTTTCTTTTAATAATAAGCCAGATTATGATGATAAGATAGAATAGGATAATCGCCTGGTACTTTAAAAAAAAGGAAAATATTGGGTTCAACATCAATCACCGGGGTTAAAATTTACTTCTTCCGTTTGGGACGAAGTGTTTTACAGGCACATTTTCTACAAGAAATTTTTCCTTGGCTAACCTTTAGGCTAGGAGCTCTAAGTTTACTTTCACACCTTCTACAAACGAAAATGTTTTTGAATTTCCTTTTTTGTGCTTCTTCAAACTTTGCCATTTTTAATGATTGGAAGTGTTTTCTTTTATAAATCTTACTTAATTTGTTTTAAGAGTTTATGCCCCATAAGGTCCCAGTAAAGGATTTGGACACCTTCAGTAACTTGGCCTTTAAACTCTTCGGGAATTTCAATATCTAAAGTTTCATAGGTTTCTGTATCCATAACATTGGCAGTATCACCAGAAATAGATAATACTTGAGCGTTTCTCTTATTTACAATTGGTGTTTCTATCTTATCATGGCCTGGCATAACAAGATTTCTTTTTTTATCATCCAGTATTCCTACAGCCATAAGATTGACTTTAGCATGACCATGTTTTCCTGGACGAGAGATTTGCATGGTTGTAACTCGACAAGGAGCACCATCAATTATTAAAGAATCGCCTTTTTTTAGACTTCCTACACTAACAAGTTTTTTTTCATACATATTAAACCACCATTTCTATTTTAAAGCAAGACGAATGTCTTTTTCAGTTATCGTTTTTCTACCTGCATGTTCGGCAAGTTTTTTTGCATTGGCTGAAATTTCTAGAGCTTTTTCTTCCAATGCTTCAGCAAGAGCTGTTTTAGCTTCATCTGAAACTCTTAGAGCCCCAGATTCACGCATGATTTTATCCATCGCATTATGGGAAAGAAACTTCTTTTTAGCCATGAAAAGGTAAAAATAAGGCTTGTTTTTAAAATTATCGCAAAATTACATTATAATGGCTTAAAAAAGTTGAATAATCTAGAAGTTTTGGGTTTCTTTGGTTTTTTGGAGAATTTAATAATCTTGTTGATTTGTTGTTCGATTTGTTTTTTGTTAGGATAAAGGTTTTCGTCGGCCTTAAATTTAGGGGTGTGGAAATAACTTCTTCCGTTTTTATGGTTGAATTGATGATATTTATGGAGTAGTTCGTGGTACATAAGATAATCAAGGACCTCTGGAGGAGCTTCTTTGAAGATGGTAGATACAGTGATAGTATCATCATGGAAATTATAACAGGCTAATTTTCTTTTGGAGGCAGTGCCCCAAGTAAGATTGGGTTTTTCAATTTCGTTTTGAAATAGGTTTTCATTAACTCTGTAGAATGATAGGTCTAAGGTAGGTTCGGATTTAGTTTTTGGAGTTAAAATTGGAATGTTTTTGATAAAATTGTTGTAAAGGAGAGTATTTTGGGTAGAGAGCTTATTTTTGAAGACTTTTAGAAGGAGAGTTTGGATTAGGCCAATTTTTATTTCTTTATCAATATCTTTCCATTGTAAATTCATGTTAATAGATAGTTTATTTTTATGTAAAGAGATGTTAGAATTAAAGTTTCCTAGTCTTCTATTGTATTGGAGTCCAGTTTCGTACTCGAATTCTTTTTCTGGGAAGAGTCTTTGAAAAGATTCTTGGATAAGGTCCATTATTTTGTTTTTTCGTATTCAGAAAATCTTTTTTCAAATTCCAAGTACAGAGATACTGCCTGTTGGTATCTTGTTTTGACTTTATCCACAAATTCTGGATTACTAAAAAGAGTATCGTCAAGAATTGGATGCTGGATTTCATCAAAATTTTGTTTTAGACATAATTCCTTATATTCTGGTAATCTGTAAAATGCTTGTATGATTACTTCATGAATTTCAGAATCACCAATGGGGGAATCTCTTCCAACTAATGTCCAAAGTGATTTTTTAGTTAAATCTTCTTTTGTCATAAAGAGAAATAATGTTAAAGGATATTTAAGTATTGTTGTAATGAAAGATATTTGTCTTCTAATTTTTTTTGGAGAGAAAAAGTTATAAATATCTGAAGTATTCTTTGTAGTAATGGGGACGCATTCTTTAAATGAGTTAATTAAAAAGTTGGAAAAAGATTCTATAGAAAAAGGAGTTAATGAGAAAAGTAATATTTCTTCTGATTTTGAGGTTTATGGTGGATATGTTTCTTTAGAAGATGGGACAAAAATGTTTCTGGCTGCAGGCAAACTGAAAGATTCTTGGAGTCAAGGCATAAAGGGGTTTATGAGTTCTTGTGTTGGTTATAAAGTGGTTGTAAATGGATCTGGTCAGAATGATTATTGGACTCAAGAATATTTTAATGGAAGAGGAAGTAAGAAACTTTATAATTGTTTGAAGAGATTTTATGAAGAAAAAGAGGAATAATTTTATTCAATTTCAAATCTTAAAATTGCAGCCATTCCACCGAGATCTCTTAGTTGTACTCCTTCTCTAGTTTCTGTTGAAATAATTCTTATTTTTGTTCCACCTTGCTCTGCTTTTTCTTCAAGATCAAAGAGTTTATCTTCAGAGATATTCTCTGAAATTAATAGGATGTCGACAGCATTCATTTCTAAGGCTTTTAAGGTTTCTTTTTCTCCATAAGTTGCTTTTTTTGGAGAATCTCTAAGAACACCAAAGAATTGTTGCATGACTTTTTTTTCCTGGGCAACTTCTTCTTCTGCTAAAAGGTCTTCAGATTTTTCTAATAGTTCTTGTAATCCAAAATCACCAGTGTAAGAAAGATCCTTAGTCCCAATAATTTTATTTTTGACATCTCCAGTGAGATAATCTTTATTCATGAAATCGTTTACTGTTACTCCGGGGCCGCCCAAAATGATTCCTTTGAGGTCATTTCCTAAATGGAGAAATTGGTTTTTCATATGTTCAGCAATTTTTTTGAAATGATCTTTAGCAGCACCTTCTCTTAGACGGGCGAATCTTTGAGCAGATTGTCCACCTGCTTTTGTTTTTCCTGGAACTTCGGAGTGGGTTTTTTGTAAAGGAACAATTGTTTTTCCTTTTAGTAAGGCAAGAGTGGCGTCTCTTCGATCTAAAACAACCAAACCATAGACTTCTTTTTCAACCAACATCTCTTCTAAGATTTCGGTAACAAAGTTTTTGTCACAACGATAAATACGGATATTAAGAGGGGTGGGAGGTTCGATACTCCAAACTTTCATATCTTGTTTTCCTTCTGAGGATGCGATGTTGCCGGAGAAAATGGCTAGCCCGTTTTCAGGAGTTTTAGGAAATGTTCTAAGGTGTTGAATCATTTTTTCTAAAGAAGCTTGAACATTCTTTCTAGTAGATGCTGATTTAATGTTAGAAGCGGTTCCTTGTTCTTCAGCTAAGTGTTGAATAATTTTAGTAATTTCATAACCCATAGGGATGTAAACTGTCACAAACTCGGTATGAAGAGCCTTATGGCTCTTTAACTCTTTGATTGTTCTTTTCAGGTGCAGTTTTTCTTGTGCAGTTAAGGTTGACATGTTTATTTGAGAAAGGAGGGAGATTTATAAGGATTTTGTGTGTTATTCTAAATATTTCTTAGACTTCTTAAACCACTTTTTCAGCTCTAGATCAAAATCCATATTGTACTGGTAAGCTATTTGTGTTATTAGAATTAATAAGTCGCTAAGTTGATGATTAACAATTTCTTTATTCTCCGAATTAGACTCTAAGATTTTTACTTCTTTTTTGATCATTTTGATCAGTTTATCAAACTCCGTTTTATCAAAACCAGCTCTTTGATCAAACTTTTTTACTTTTATTTTTAATTTTTCAAGTTCCGTTTATCTTCTTAACCAATTCTTCTTTGCTGAATCTCTTTGCTGTATCAATCACAATTATTTTATGTCCTTTTTCTTTTGCTTCATTTAAGCAGATTTGAAAGATTTCCGAATCTAAGTTTTCTCTAATTTTCTTTTTAGAATACTTTCTATCTTGTAATCTCTTCTCTAGTTTTTTTAAGTTAGAACAAGTTAAAACAATACACAAATCAACTTTTTTCAACAAATGAGAAATGTGGGAATCAATAATCAGGTTGTTTTCTTTAGATTTTTCTTTAATTAATTTTTCTAGTTTCTTTAGATCAATATCATAACATTGTTTACTTTTATTATAACCTGTAGAAATTTGTTTGTAATAACGATGTAAATCTATTCTTTTGAAGTTTAGTTTTTTTTCTAAGTATTTTGTTAACGTAGATTTTCCAGTTCCAGGAGTTCCAGTGATAGTAATGGTTTTCATAAAAGTAAAGAAGAAAAAGTAATATAAAAACTTACCTCTTTCCAGTTTCCATTCTGGCTTTTTTTCTTCTAATTTTTCGATGGTGGTGGTAAGCCACCCTCTTATAGAAGTGTCGACTAGCAATAAGATCATAGACAACAATAAAGAGGAAGATGAGGATAATGTACCCTATAATAATGATTAGGTCATTAATGAGACTGTTAAATTCGCTTCCGAAAATAAAGACTCCTCGAAGAAGTTTTTCACAAAGGATGTAGGGGTTGAAGAAAACAATTTCTTTGATAAGTTTAGGAAGGGTTTCGATAGGGATGATTACTCCAGAAAAGAAAAGCATCAAGCTACCAAAGAAAATAGAAGCGAGGATTCCGGCATCTTCGGAAGTGAAGATGTAACCAATAGCCATTCCTAATAGGGTGAATACAGAAGAGGCCAGGAAAAGAATCAATAATGTTAATGGAAAACGAGGGAGGATTTCTGGAGAAAGGAAATAAAGTGCGGCTCCCAGGATTATGGCAATTTGAACGAAAATAATCATTAGATTAGTCATATATGTAGCAAGAACAAAAGAGACTTTTCTTACTGGAAGAATGAAATTTCTAAAGTAAGCAGGAGTATGTTTCTCCATCATAACTAATGTTGTACCTAAGAGGATAGATAAGAACATAACTACAATCATGATTAAAGTAGGGAACAGATAACCCATATAAGAGTCTTCATGAGCAATGGTTTCAATTTTGGTAACTAAAGGATTGGCTACAGTAGAAGCATCAGTCACAGATAAACTACTTAATTCAGTCTCAATACTACCTAAGGTAGATTGAAGATCTTCTAAGTTTTTGGCAGTGGTAGAAAGATCACTATTAATAGTGGATAGTTTGGAGTTTAGTTCGGTTTGTTTACTAGCAGCAAGGGTTAATTTTCCCCTGGCAGAAGCCAGTTCATCATTCAAACTAGAGATGAGGTTAGTTATTTCACCAAATGAAGAACCATTTCCAGTGAATTTATTTTCTATACTATTTAGCTTAGATCTGGCTTCACTAATAGATTCAAGTACTGATTCTTTTTCATCGTCTCCTAGGTTAGATCCCTGAACAGTGGATTTGGCATCTGAAAGTTTTCCTTTTCCTTCATCTAAAGCATTTCCAATGTCATCTCCAAAGCTTCCAGACACGGAGACATTGAAGGCAGTTTCTGGGATGCTTAAATCAAGTTTAGTAAGTTCGCTCTGGACAGTTCCTGTGTTGCTTAAGGCGGCCTGAGCTTGAGAAGTGGATTGATCAAGGATAATCTTTTTGGCAGTAATTTGAGATTTTGTATTTGCTACTTTGCTAAGAATATCTGAAGCAATCTGTTCAGATAATTCAGCTGCTTTGAGATTAAAATTTTCTTGAAGAGTTTTTGTAATAACCCAAACCAAATTCATTTTGGATTGATCGACATAATAAGTTATTTCTTTTTTGGAATTATCTGTAAAAGTTAGTTCTGAAGGGAGATGGATACAAGTATTAGTTAAGGCAGTTTTAATATCTTCAATACAAGAGTCTATTTGATCATATTTGGTAACACTAAAACCATTGGCTTCAACCAATTCAATTAATGAAGTAGCACCTTCTCCATAGTTTTCTGAAAAGACTCCAATTTCTAAGGAATAATTTTGAGAAGTGTTATAGGAGATTCCAATTAAAAGGATTGTTAAAATTGGAGCAAGGATTAGAATAGCTAGAGAAGTTTTAGAACGGGTTAAGAGTCGAAAGTCTTTACTAATTAGCTTGAATATTTTTCTCATCGTAGGGGAGAATTCTCTTCTCCACTCACCTCTTTTTTTTTGATAACTTAATCTACCACTTTTTTGTAAAATGTTCGAAGACTCGTTTAAGAGAAACTTTCTTAATATCTAGGTCATCGATTTTTACATCTGATTTCTCAATTAATATTAATAATTTATCAAGAGTTTCTTTAATATTTGTAGTAGAGATAATTAAGCGATTGTGTTTTTGAATAATTTGAGCCACAGGAAGTCTTCTTACTTCACTGAGGAATTGAGGAGTAAATTCTTCTGAACTAAGATGGATTTCTTCTTTTTGGTGATTCTTTTTCATTTCTTTTAAATCTCCAGCCTTAAGGAGTTTTCCTTCGTGTAAGATGGCAACTTTATTACAAATAGATTCTAATCCAGAAAGGTTATGGGAAGAGATGACTACTGTAATTCCATGGCTGTTTACTTCTTTAATTAGTTGGAACATTTCGTCTTGAAGAAGAGGATCTAAACCGTCGGTTGGTTCGTCAAGGACGAGTAATCTTGGTTTGTGGATTAGACTACAACAAAGATCTAATCTCTTTTGCATTCCTCCAGAAAGATTTTTGGCAAGACGTTTTTGGTGTTCTTTTAATTGAGTAAATTCTAATAGGTTATTCATGTTTGTAGTCAGATTATTTTTTTTAATTTTATAGAAATAACCAAAATGTTTGATGTTTTCTTTTACAGTGAGATTTGGATAGAATGAAGGATACTGGGGGGCATAACCCAAGTAATGATGAAAACTTCTTAAGTTTTTATGGATTATTTTTGAAGCGTGATTATTATCAAATTTGTATTGGATGGTTCCTTCATCTGGTTCGTGGAAACCAATAATAGTATTGAGTAGGGTTGTTTTTCCACACCCTGAAGGGCCAATGATGCCATAAAGGTCACCTTCATGAATATCTAGATTAATATCATCTAAAACTACATTTTTACCAAACTCTTTAGTAATCCCTTTTAACTGCAATATATTCATTAGGTTGAGTGAATAGAAAGAGATTTATAAATTTAACGTTGGGCCAGAGTTAAATATTAATCAAGTAGAAAAATAAGTAAGGAAGGAGAGATATATTTATATATGATTTAATTTTCGGATTATAAGAACCGATGAAAAATAAATTACTCAATTTTTATGATAAACAGTACAAGAAATTATTAATTATTCCTTTTTTAATTTTAGTGTTAGCTTTGGTCCAATTAGGCGTACAATATGGGATGACTGGAGATTTTGTGAATAAAGGAGTGAGTTTGAAAGGTGGATCAACAATTACTATTGATCAACAAGTAAATATTTTAGAGTTAGAAGGATTTTTACAGGAAAATTTTCCTAAGGCAGACATCTCTGTGAGAAGTTTAACTCAAGCAGGTACACAAATTGGGGTGGCAGTGGATACTGATGCGCAAGATGCTCAAGAAGTTTCGGTGTTGTTAGATGAGTTGGAAAGTAAATTGGGTTTAGAGAAAGGAGATTATGGTGTGGAGATAATGGGGAGTTCTTTAGGTAAAAGTTTTTTCCGTCAAACAATTATTGCTTTAGGTATTGCATTTTTATTGATGGGGGTAGTGGTCTTTTTTTATTTTAGAACAATGGCGCCAAGTTTGGCAGTTATCTTGGCAGCATTCTCAGACATGGTAGTTACTTTAGCGATATTTAATTTAACTGGAATGAGATTGAGTACTGCAGGAATTGCAGCATTTTTGATGTTAATTGGTTATTCTGTGGATACTGATGTTTTACTGAGTACTAGGGTATTGAAAAGGAAAGAAGGATCAGTTATGGATCGGGTAATTAGTGCTATGAAAACTGGTCTGACAATGTCAGCTACAACTTTGACGGCAATTTTTATTGCATTAATTTTTGTGAAGAGTGAAGTGATTAAACAAATAATGATTATTTTGTTAATTGGATTACTTGTAGATTTAATTATGACTTGGATCCAAAATGTAGGTTTATTAAGATTATATTTGGAGAGAAAGAAACCATAAGATGGCAACAGTGAAGAAAGTTTTGGGAAATTGGAGAGTAATTATATTATTAGTGTTCTTGCTGTTTGCAATAATTGCCATTAAACCCAATCCTTGGGTAGAAGGAGTAATGATAAAAAATGTAATAACCAATTCTTCTGCTTCTGATGCAGGAATAGGTAATCCAGGTCCAAATGTTGTCCCTTTAGCTAAAGAGAGGGTAACTTCTGTGGGGGGAATGGATGTTAATTCAGTGAAAACTTATTATGATACAGTTTCTGAGTTAGAAGTAGGAGAAACAGTTCATTTAGAAACTAATGAAGGAAGTTATACTTTGTTAATTGGTGAAGATGAATTAGGGATAGCTGATCTGGGATTAAAAGTTTATGTTGCTCCAACTTCTAATGTTAGGAAAGGATTAGACTTAGAAGGAGGAACTAGAGTTTTATTAAAACCAGTAGAAGAGATTTCAGAAGAAGATTTAGAAATTACAATCGCCAATTTAAAAGAAAGATTAAATGTTTACGGACTAAGCGATGTAATAGTTAGGCAAGCTTCAGACTTATCTGGAGGAGATTTTATTTTAATTGAGATCGCAGGGGTAACAGAAGAAGAAGTCAAAGAATTATTATCTAAACAAGGAAAATTTGAAGCAAAAATTGGGAATGATACGGTTTTCTTTGGAGGTAAAAAAGATATTACTTATGTTTGTAGGAGTGCAGATTGTTCTGGAATAAATCCAAGTAGGGGCTGTTGGCAAGTTGAAGGCGGTTCTTGGGCATGTAGTTTCTTTTTTGGTATTACTTTAAGCCCAGAAGCAGCAGATCGACAAGCAGAATTAACTAGCAAATTAGAGGTAGTGGTTGGAGAAGGCGGAGCCTATTTGAGTGAGCCAATTATTTTGTATTTAGATGATAATGAAGTTGATAGTTTGAATATTGGTTCGGAATTAAAAGGGCGGGCAACTACTGACATTCAAATTTCTGGTTCTGGTGTGGGAGCAATAAAATCAGAAGCAGCTACCGACGCATTACAGAACATGAAGAGATTACAAACAATAATTATCACTGGGAGTCTTCCAGTGAAGTTAGAAATTGTAAAAATGGATACCATTTCTCCTTCTTTAGGAAAGGAGTTTTTGAATAATGCAGTGTTAATTGGTTTGTTGGCAGCATTAGCTGTTTCAGTGATTGTATTTTTGAGATATCGAAAAGCTAAAGTAGTATTACCAATGGTATTGACAATGTTGTCAGAAGTTGTGTTAATTTTAGGGTTTGCTGCATTGGTTGGTTGGAATTTAGATTTAGCTTCAATTGCAGGAATAATTATTGTCCTGGGTACGGGAGTAGATCATTTGATTGTGATCACTGATGAAGTTATTAGGGGAGAAGTTCTTACTGATTGGAAACAGAGAGTAAAGAATGCTATGTTTATTGTGATGGCCGCGTACTTTACAACTTGTGCGGGAATGATTCCATTGTGGTTTGCAGGAGCAGGGTTATTGAAAGGTTTTGCATTTACTACCATTGTGGGGATTTCTTTTGGAGTATTAATTGCTAGGCCGGCTTATGCTGCAGTGATTGAAAGATTATTGAAGTAATAGTGAGAGATAAAATGACAAATATACTTGATTATGTTATTGGGCAAAGAGAGCAGTTAGGTAAGTTAGAAAGTGATTTAGCGAAGTTTGAAGAATTGGGAATTGTTGATAAAGTTTCTATAAGAAAAACTGAAGAAGGATTAGAATATTTTACTAATGATTCCTCTTTGGCTAATGATTTTAATTTAAAAACTCATGGAGGAGGCGAAACCCTCATGATTGTGGCAAATAGGATGAAGGGAGAAGAATTAGATTTTTCAAAATATTGTGCAGATTATGCCGATGGGTATGGAATAATGTTTAACTATACTTCTCAAGGGTTTTTAATTCCTGTAATTTTACAAGAACCAGAATTAGTGATTGATTATTTCTGTTTTGAAGGTCGAGAAGGAAGAATAGATCAAGCATGTGGACATTACTTAAGAGAAGGGATCGATGGACAATTAGTGGGGACTGTCAAACAAAAACTCATGGAATTACATGACCAACATTTAATGCAAAGTCCTTTTACTGAAAAAGAACGCCGGTTTTTGAGACCTTATTTCTCTAGTTTAAGAACATAATTATTTCTTAATTAATTTTATTATTTGGCCAACTAAGTAAGGTAAAATAAAGGCTACTGCGAAAACTAGGCCGAGAAGGAAGGGGTTTTCATGTGGGGCTTGGGTTTGAAGATTAAGAGCAATTTGATTTCCAATGGTGGTGAGGATAAGGACATTAGTAAGAGCGATTATGGGGACGACGATTCCAGCTAAGATGTGATGATGTTTTCCTAGGTGGCCAATGTCATTAATAAGCCAGGTGTAGAGAAAGCCAAAGGAAAGAGCGAGAACAATAGTTACTGAATATAGGGCCCAAACGTTAAAGGCAATGAGTAAAGGAATAACTACTACTGAAACTAAGATGTTTCCTAAAATTGTTACTGCTAAAGCTGACCAGAAAACTATCTTAGATAAGAAAACATCTTTTTGTTCAGTTTTTTCTAAAATCGCTTCAGCCCGTTCGATTTCTTGATTGGACCAACCCTTGTTGAGCAATTCCTCTTTTTTTAAGGTCATGATTATTTATTCGTGAAGTAAATGTTTAGCAAGTTTATCATACTCTTTAGATGATCGGGATCTAGGAGAGAGATAATAAGATGGAACTTGTTGGTATAATGCTTTTCTTATTTTTTTATCTAATTGAACATTAGCGACTATAGGGTGTCCAAGAGTTTCTTCTACATCTTTTTTGTGAAGTTCATGTTTTCCTTTATTAGTCATGTTAAGAACAATCCCAGAAATGATGTTGTTGTTTTCTTGAGCCAATTCAATTGCCTTGAGGGCATCTACTAAGGAACTCAAATTTGGGTTAACAATAACTATTGTTTCATCAGTGTTTTTAAGAATGTGGATTAATTCATGGCCTAGACCAGCAGGACTATCAACAAGGACAAAATCTGCTAAATTTTCAAGATGTTCAAAAACTTCACTAAGGTTTTCAGGATTAGTCTTTTTGAAATCTTGATAAGAGATTGAAGAGGGGATAAAGTTTAATCCGGAATGGTGAATGTGGATAACTTCATTTAGGCTTTTCTTTTTTTTAAGAAAATCATTAAGGTGACTTTTTGGAGAAGGGACACCCAAATGAAGAGAAAGATTAGGAGTCATGAAATTGGCATCAAGGAGAATTACTTTTTTCCCTCTTTTCATTAAGGCACTACCTAAATTGAGGATGGTGGTGGTTTTTCCAACACCTCCTTTTCCGGAGATTATAGCAATAAATTTAGTCATCTTCTAGGGGTTTTCCTTCTAAAAATTCAAGGACATAATCAAAGAATCCATAAGCGAATTTTTCCAAATTGACGAGATTGTCGATTTTGGTTTCGCTGGTACTGTCTTCGAGTTTAGCAATCATGGTTACGTGTCTTCGATATTCTTCTCTACGGTCGAATTTGGCATGGATTATATCTCTTAGATACATTGAAAATGTAATAAACTTTAATAATATTGTGTCTTCTGGATAAATTTTGGGAACAAGTCGGTTTCTTAAAGCAGGAGAAGGAGGGATGGAAGGAAGATGGCCTTTTTCTTTGGCATCCTCAAGAATCGCTTCTACCAAAAAATCACAAGTACTAATCAGTCTGTTGATTCCATTTCTAAGGATATCTACTGTCCGAGTATATTTTAAACTGACATAAATAATATGTTCAAGTCGTTTTAGTTCTTCTTTAGCTTCTTCTAAATATTCGTTCATTCTTTAAAGTTATTTTATTCATTAAATCAAGAAATTTCCTTGTTTTTTGTAAGTAGAGTTTTAATTGATTTGTAGTTATGGCTTGTATCTTGTAATTATTAGTACATATTATGAATCTATCTTTATGACGGAATTCAACTGGGCTATTTTTGTGTAAATCCATAATTTCTTTAAGTTCCAACAAAGAATTGAGTAAATCTTTATTAATTTTGTGGCGATTAAGACACTTTTTCTGGAAAACAAGGATTTTACTTTCAAAACTATCTTCGAATAAGGGAACAAGTTTGAAAAGATGGTCATGGTGGAGGATACTAGATAGGGCACTTAAATGAGAATGATAGATGTTTATGGCAACTCCCAGAAGAAGTTTGGTGTCTTTGATCAAAGGATAGGTAACATGGAGCATGTGATCTGCCATGCGGTAATTTTTAAGAGCGTCCTCTCTAAGAATTTGAAATTTCTCCATTAAAGTAGTGAGTGGAAAGAAATATAAAAATATTTGGGAGATTTATTCTTCTTTTTTCAGTTTCATGATTGCTTCAGCCAAATCTCCTTTAGCTTCTTCAATCGTTTCTTTAACTGTTTCTTCATTTGCACCGGTTTGTTCCATCACTGTTTTGATGTCTTCTTCAGAAATCTCAGGGGTTGTAGAAAGAGTTCTTTCATGAATTTCTCCCGAAATCTGAAAAGTTTCTTGTCCCATCATGTTAACTTTGGAAACAGAAGGATTGGTAATGATGATCTCTTTTTCTTCGGTTTTGATGATTACTTCAGTGGCAGGGATTTCTTGCTGTTGCATCCCCATCTTTTTCATCATCTTTTGCATTTGTCTAGGATTTACGCCAGGAAACATTTTATTTTACCTCATAGAGTTATTAATTAAAAAATAAGGCGCCAAATTGATGTAGGGCAATTATTAAAAAAACAACAATTATACAAAGAACAACGACTGCACTTGGAGGGATTTCTATCTTTGATTTATATTCATCAAAATATCTGGTTAGTCCTCCTTGTCCAGAAGGCATTCTTATTTTGTTGTCTTGGGCCATTTTGATATTTTAATTATTAAATTGTATATAAAGGTTGTGTAGGGTGGGATAAGCCGCCTTCTGTCAAACCCAAACAATCATTAAGTATGATTGCGATGGTTTGTTTTGGCATTCTACTAAGCGTTGTAACAACTTGCACCGACCAGTATTCGCCGTTTCATCGATCCCTTTGGGGACGTCCGCGGGTTAACTTGTTATCTTCGCAGATAACTTCGCCATCATCATCCCATATCCCAAAGGACGTGTCGTTTCTGAGCCATGGACAGCCATTTCTGACTCTCACACAGTGAGTGGTCATGACAACCAACAAGTGCTGGTTGACGGTGGGCGGACTTTCCTGGGTCGAGGACCCTACGCCAAACACCACCCTACAACATAAAATTTTGTTCGGCCCTTTATAAATGTTTTGGGAAATTTTTACTAATGGGTGACTCTTGTTGTTCTCGAGAACTTAGTTTACAATGTCTATTTTGTGGAGTAGAGAAATCATCCCTTTTTTGTGGCCAGCCCCTACAATCACAAGAATTTTTTGGTCTGGATGATCTTTTTGTAATTTAGTTAATTTCTTTACCATATACTTATTACGGTCAGATAATAATGCTTTGTAAACATTTGGATAACGGTCTTTTAATTGTTGGATTAATTTTTCAATAAGTTGTTCTTCAGGAACTTTACTTAGGTCAAAGTTTTCTAAGCCCATTTTCTTGATTTGGCTTTTTTTGAAAAGTAATCCTTGAATTAAGTCAGAGAAGAAATTGAAACGTTCTTTCCAGGTTAAGGTCTTGGAGAATTTTTTTAGGGTGATTTGGATGGGTTGATCGATGAGAGCAATTTTTAATTTATGTTTTTTACCTAAATTTAGGGCAGTAAGCATTTCTGTTCCCGGAGAGATTCCGACCATTTTACCTAATTTTTGTTGGAAATATTGGCCAAGTTTAGCGAAGAGGTAGCCTTTAACTCCTATCTTGAGGATGTCAGCCAAGGAAACTTTTCTTTTTTGTTCGGTAAGTAAAGCAGTAGCTCTTTGAGAATCCAATTCAAGAGCAATTATGTCTGGAGGATTGTTTTTGATTCTATTTTTAATGTCTTGAATTGATTGTTTAGCAATGTGAGATGTGCCAATTATTTCGATTTGCATAATGGTTTTAGATAATAGAAAAGTATTTAAACTTAAGTGGTTTAAATTAAATTTAAATAAACGAGGATTACACGGAGGTTTTTAAGATGCTTAAGATGAAAAAGATTTCAGAAACATATGATATGAGAGTTTATACTGATGCCGGGGATTATTTTGGCGATATCGAAGATAGTATAATCACAACAAATAAGGTTTCTGGATGGAAAATTAAATCCACTAAGAATTCTTTCTTGAGTAGGGTTTTAGGTTCAGCGAAAGGAGTTATTGTTCCTCATCAGCTAGTTAAGGCAGTGGGAGATGTTTTAATAATTTCAAGAACAGCTATTCCTAGTAGGCCTGAAGGAACAGAAGAATAAAATGGATTATAGTAAATTACATCAGGAATTAGTTATTTTTAATTATTTTTTAACTAATTATTCTGGAGAAGAATTTTTAAGGTTAAGTGTAGGAAGTTAAGGTTGTTGAGAGTATAAATATTCTTTTAATTGGGTTTGGGCTGTTAATCTTTGATCTGAAGAGATATAAAAATTTACTTGATTTTTGGCTTCTATTCCGGCAATATAATGTATCTTATTTTCTTCTAAGAACCGTTGAACTTTAGAAGTAAGGTCTTCTTTTTCGGTTCGCATTAAAAGGGCGGCATCAGCAGGAAGGTCAGATAATTCTTGGTAGAAGTCGACAAGATATTTCATTTTTTCCTAGTTTAATCGTTATCTACTCTTGGAGCAAGAATAAATGCTAGAGAAAGTCGGTCTTGGACAATATACTCTATCTTAAGGGGATAATCATTATTGAATTTAAGAGAAACTTTGTTGGTTAGTTTTCCCCCAGCAATCATTTTCTTAAGATATTCAATAGAATATTTTGCCTTAAATTTATCCACTGAGTCTGTTGTAATAACTGTTTCTTCATCTGGATTTATTTCAATGAAAACTTTGGACAGGTCACCTTCAGCTTTAATCACTAACTGGTTTTTCTCTCCTAATAAAGTTACAGATTCCGCAACTACACTTACATCTTCGATAGATTCGCTGAGAATAGAAGGATTGGTTTCTATAATCAAAGGGAAGGTTAATTCTGGAACTCTTTGTTCTTTATCTTCAACTTCAATTAAAGGAATAGAAAATGATCTGGTAGTATTACTTCTTAGTTGGATTTTAAGTTTGTTTTCTTCAGTTTCTAAGGTAAGGACATCATCACTTTTAGCTCTTCTAAGCACTTGTTTTAAGTTTCCTAGGTTAATGGCGATGTCTTCTTCTTTATCAATTTGGTATTGGGTAAAACAGCTACTAAGAAGCTTGAAAATAACCATAGCTACGTTGGCAGGATCCATGGCCACTAATTCTAAACCATCTTGATTAATTTTGAACTTTGCTTCTGTAACTAGCTCTGAGATTATAGAAATACTATCTTTGAAAAATTTTGGTTCTGCTAAGACTAATTTCATGGTTTTCCCTCTAAATGCTTGAGAACTTGCCCATTTATATGTTTTATGGTAATGGAGTAATTGATTTAAGAAAGAATAATTCTTTTACCGTTTTCCATGAGGTGGACGGTCTGGTTTCTTTTGTAGCCCATTTCTTCAGCTAATTCAGCGAGATGGTTGGCTCTTTCTCGACCGGAGTGAGAAGGGATGATATGTTTTGGCTTGATGAGTTCGATTAAATCTCGATGGTCTTCTCTAGCGGCGTGGCCAGAAACGTGAATATCTCTAAAGATTCTTGCCCCTCTATCTCTTAATTGGCTTTCGAGAATTCCTCGGTTTTCTTTGTTTAGTTCTGCAGGAATTACAGAGCAACTGAAGATAACAACATCTCCTGGAGAGAACTTAAATGGAAGTTCTTGTCTGGCTAATCGTGAAAGAATGGCTTTTGGTTCTCCTTGATGGCCAGTACAAACGATTAGATATTTTTCTTTACCTTCCCGGTTTATTCTTTTGATGAACTTTTCTATTTTATCCCGATGTTTGATGATTCTGACATCTGAGCTGAAATTTACAATATTAATTCTTTCTCCAGCATCAACATATTTGGAAAGAGACCTACCCAAGAAAACTATTTTTCGATTGAGTTTTTTCCCTAATTCAATAATACTTTTTAATCTTGCTAAGTGAGAGGAAAATGTAGTAACTATCATTCCTTTTCCTTCGGTGTAAACTCCCAACATGACGTCTTTGAGCATTTGTTTGGCTACAGATTCCGAGGGTGTTTTTTTGTGTTCATGGGCGTAAAGGCATTCATTGATTAAGACCAATACTCCTTCTTCACCAACTTCTTTTAATCGTTGGAAGTTTGGCTTTTTACCTAAGGTTGGTTGACGATCAAATTTGTAATCATTGGCATAAACTATTTTTCCATAAGGAGTATGAATGACAATCATAGAAGCTTGAGGAATAGAATGGGTGACGTTAACTAATTCCACTGAAATCTTGTTGGATAATTTGTATTTAGAATTTAGATTAAGGGAGACTAAATGGTTGGGGATTTTAATTCTTTCATCTCTAAAGATGCTTTTTAGAACTTCTGCAGTGTAAGGAGTACAAACAATTGGAGCTTTAGGAAAGATTGAGGCGGCAAAAGGAATTGCTCCAATGTGGTCAAGGTGACCATGGCTAGGGACGATGGCAATGACTTTTTCTTTCCAATCTTTAATTAAACCATAATTAGGAACTGCATCTACTTTTAGCAATTCATCATAATGCATGGCAGAAATATCTTCATCTTCAGTATGGCGGATGTAATTTTCCATATGAAGGCCCATGTCTAGGACAACTACTTCGTCATCTACTTTGATTGCAGTAGAATTTTTTCCAGTTTCTGAGTATCCACCAATGGAGCATATTTCTATAGGCATAAGATAAAGATTTTTTGATGATTTAAAAATGTTGGGTTAATTTAACACCCTTTTTTTATTTTTGGAGGTGTTTGAATTGATAAGAAATGTTTTCTTTTTCTAAGTATATTTTTAGTTCTTGGGCGTTTTCGAATAATTTTTTGTAAGGAGATTTTTTACCATGATGTTCACATTCAGAAGTAGTGTGGTTTCTACAAACTTTGGGCCGGTGTTCATAGATTTCACATTGGTTATGGGCGAGAAGGTTTTTACAAGGAGTTTTGAATTCAATCATCCAATCATCTTCGTGGTCAAGGTAGATCTTAATGTTTTCGTGGTGAAGATACCAGAATAAATTATCCCAGTCTTGTTTGTTTTCTGGAGTGTCGATTTGTAATGCAACATATTTACAACAAAGCGCAGGACAACTTTTACAATTTGCTGTTTTCATCTCGAGAAAAGACTATTGTTTTGTTTATATATTTAACTGTTGAAGAAGAAAATTAAAAAATTATTGAAATAATTGAGATAAACCATACCAGATTCCTACTGTGGCAGCAACAATTGAGAATGCTTGATATCTTACATATGGTGTATTTGATCCGGTTGCATATGGTTCGGTTATTAATGGCTTTCCTGCCTTGCTATCTTGATGTAATTGGTAAAGGCCATAAACTGGTAACTTTTGTTTCCAATCAGATTTTAGTTTGATTTCTAATGATTCCATGTTTTCTTTAAAAGTATCTTTTGGTTATATAATAATTTCTCTTCTTAAGAATAAAAAGTGTGGGTGGCAGGGTTCGAACCTGCGTAGGCACTAAGCCAATGGATTTTGAGTCCATCCCGTTTGACCACTCCGGCACACCCACATAATTGGAATAAGAAGTTAAATTTAGTAATGTTTTATAAATTTTGTTAGATTAAAAGAAAAAATAAGAAATCAACCTAATGTGCCCAGTTTCTTTTCAATTTCTCCCAACTCTTGTTCAAGAGCGGCAAGTTCGTTAGATCTTCTAGATACTGGGGATGTGCGAACTTCTTCAAAAGAATCTTTTTGAGGTTCTATCTCCTTGGGAATAGATTTTTTAATTGGAGCGGGGGCTGGAAGTGAAGCCGCACTTTTCTTCAAATACATTTTAAGCTTTTCAACTTCACTTTTAATGTCTTTAACATCACTTTTAAGAATAGCCAGAGTACGGTTCTTTTCATCTTTTAACTTTTTGAATTGTTCGTAACTTTGAAGAAATTGAATTAACTCTCTAACAGACTCAAGAATATCTTTACGTAAGGTTTCAGGTTCAACTACACCAACATAAAGTGGTTCACCTTTCTTTTTAGTAACCTTCTTTTTAGTTACTTTCTTTCTAGTCGTTTTTTTAGCCATCTTAGACTGATTCTGGTTCGTGTAAAGACTGATCAATAAATTGAATTTTCTTTTCAATTTCTACTAATGCAGATTGCCAAGTTTGGATTTGAGAATCCTCTTCATTTTTGAGCTCACCAAGCTTTCGAATGGTGTTTCTAGCGTCTTGCATTTTAGCTTTAATTGTTTCCATAGTACTTAAAATATCTTTATATTCATCAACTTTAACAAAGACAGGCATTTTTTCCATTATTATCACCTTTTGAAAATTGTTTCATCTACTTGAAGTAATTTATCGTGTACTCTTTTGAGGGAATTCTTTAGTTTCTCATACTGTCGGTCATCATTATACTCTGAGTCTGTAATTTCGTTAGTAACTTCAGAAAGTTCTAAAGAGTTGTTTTTCATCTCTAGTGCGTTTTTATAGATTTCTTGATGGGTTTGCATTCTTAAGAAGAATGGTTTTTTAGCATCAATGAAAAAAGTTCTTTGAGACATAGCAGTTTCTTCTGGAAACGTAGAGTCCAATTCTTTCCCTTGATGTTCTGGGGGGAGAAGTTCTTCTGGTTTGGGTTCTTGAAGACCTACTGCTTCTTTTATTTTTTCTGGTTCAATACGCCTAGCTATTTCAGAAGATCTAGGAAAACGCAAAACATCTTCTGAAGGAGGTAAAGGAACGTCCAACTTTTTTCTTCTAGAGAATAATCCCATTTTAAGTGTTTAAATAAAAGTAGTATTAAAAACTTTTTTGAGTATTCTTGAATAGTGAAAAATGGAAAAGTATATATTGGGGTTAATTTTGGATTAAATTGATGGTGGGGAAAGAGTTGAGAAGAGTTGTTTTTTTGGGAACCTGGTTATTTTTTATTATTTCTATGGCCCCTTTAATTTGGGGAGATGTTTTGATTAATGAAGTAATGTATGATCCTAATCAATGTAGTGATTCTAAATGTGAATGGATAGAATTGTATAATTTTGGGGAAGAAATAAATCTTACTGGTTGTTTGTTAGATGGGAAGGAGTTAGGAGGGATTATTTCAAAAGAAGATTATTTCTTAGTGGTAAGGAATTTAGAAGAATTTGAAGAAAATTTTTATGCGGAAGGAGAAATTAGTGGAGGAGAAATAAATTTAAAGAATTCTGGTGAAGAAATTGTTTTAGGGGGCAAAGAGGGATGCGAAGATAATTTTGATTATTCTAATTTTGTTGATCTGGCGGATGGGAATGGTAAAAGTTTAGAACGAAGAGAAGAAGGGAGTTGGGGAGAAAGTTTAGAAGAAGGAGGGACTCCAGGAGAGGAAAATAGTGTTAGCAAGCTGTCTACAGATTTTAAGGGGTTGGAGATTTCTGAGATTATGGCAGATCCTCTTGGGGAAGATGGAGGTGAGAAACCTAAGGGAGAATGGATAGAACTTTACAATGGAGGAGAACATGCGGTAGAGATAAAGGGTTTGTTGTTAAAGGATTCTGGAGATGATAATGAATTGTATATTGTAGAAAGTTCTGTTTTAACGGGAGTAGTTTTAGGAGTAGGAGATTATGTGGTGATCTATAGAGATGGAGATACTGATTTTTCTTTAAATAATAATGGTTATGATGAAGTGAGATTATTTTATGAGGGTTTGTTGTTGGAGGAGGTCAGTTATTCTGGTAGTACAGAAGGAATGTCTTGGGCAAAAGTAAATGGAGAGTGGTATAAGACAGTTCCAACTCCTGGAGAAGAGAATATCTATGAAGGGAAATGTAATTGGGAACTGGAATTAGTAATTGAAAAATCTATTTTTTTGGGAGAGGAATTAGAGTTTGAATTAATTGTAAGAAGAGATTATGGAGAAGGAAGTGAAGTAACTGTTAAAGGATATTTAGAGGATATCAATGGAAAGATTTTGAAGGAATATTCTCCATGGACTAATAAAAAAGTGGAAACTTTTGAAACTAAGAAATATTCTCCAAATTTAATGGAAGGAGTTTATCAATTAACTTTTCAAATTTCTGAAGTTGGTTGCGAAGACGAAGTGAAGGAGGATGATTCAGTTAGTAAATTGATTGCAATTAATCCAGATTACAAAAATAGTGATTCTTCTTTAGCGATAGAAGAACTTTATTTGGGTGTAGATAACGAAGCAGAATGGGGAGATCAGTTTAAAGTTAAACTCACTGTGTATAAAGGAGAGGAGACAAAACATGCAGTGGAATTGTGGGCAGAGAAGAATGGCCAGGCAGTGAGTAAAAGAAGTAAGATGAATGTTTATGATAAATTCAAAGAATATCCATTTACTTTTCCAATTCAATTGATTCCTAATTGTAATAATAAATTTAAAGACGGCGAATATAATCTAATTTTGGAAGGTTTGGGGTTAAGGGTTGAGCGAGGTTTTGTGATTTCTGGAGTGGATGAAGAAATATGTAGGGATTATTTGGATTACGTTGAAGAAATGAATTGGGGAGATGAATTGGTGGAAGTTACCAATGAAGAAATAGATGGAGTGTTAGGGGAAGATTTGGGAGGAAATTTGGAAGTCAAAGAATTGCAACAAGAAGCTTCTTTGAGTTCTTCTAGTGATGAAGAGAGATTGAAAAGTAAGAAAGAAATGATTGTCGATGATATTACTGGGGTGGTTGTCTATGAATCGAGTTCAGCAAAAGCAGGAAATTTGATGGTTTATTTGCTTTTAATTACCATAAGTTTGTTGTGCGTGGTTTTAATTATTTGGGAGAAAGGAAATTTTAAGGGAAAAACTTAAAAACGAAAGTTATTTGGAGAAAGATATGGAAAAAAAGATTTTATGTAGGGCAGTTATTGAAGTATTGGGTAAACCTAGAGAACATGTGGAATCAGTTATGCAAGGATATGTAGAAAAAATAATCAAAGATGAAACTTATAATGTATTAAGAAAAGATTTTGCCGAGGCCAAAAAACAAGAAAGTGAGATGTGGGCTACATTTACAGAATTAGAGTTTGAAATGAAAGAGTTGACTGATTTAACGAACTTTTGCTTTAATTATATGCCTTCAGTGATTGAGATATTAGAACCCGAGAGTTTAGTAGTTACTAGTGAAGATTTTACAGCATATATTAATGATTTGCAAGCCAAATTACATAATGTAGATATGGTTGCTAAACAGGTTAAATTTGAGAATGATTCTTTGAAGAAAAATATGTCTAGATTATTAAGCAATTATTTGGTGATTTTGTTGGGTAAAAAAGAAATGACTTCTGAAGAAATGAGTAAATACACTGGAGTAGACAAAGCGAAAGTAGAAGACTTTTTAGATAGCCTTTTGGATAAAGGGACAGTGAAGATGAAAGATGGTGTTTATTCTTTAGTAAAGGAAAAATTTGATAAGTAAAGTGAGCGGTTTTTAGGTAAATTGGGACCGAAAGAGAAAGACTTAAAAATATCGCTTTTCATTCTTTTATTATAATGAGCGAAGAGATGGATGGAAGGGAGAGTAATAAAAAAAAGGTGGAAGCAGTCCTGTTTGCCGTAGGTAAAGAAATTTCTATTGAAAGATTGAGTAGCTTATGTTCTTTGGATGCTAAAGAGGTAGAAGAATGTATGAAAGAGTTAAAGGAAGATTATGGTCAAAGAGATCATTCTTTGAGAGTTATTCAAAGAGAAGATCGGTGGAAATTAACAGTTAGGGACGAATTTTTGCCCTTAGTAGATAATATTGTTACTGAATTGGATATGGATAAGAGTTTAATAGAAACACTAGCAGTAATCGCTTGGAAGTATCCAGTGGTTCAATCTGACATCATTAAATTAAGACATAATAAAGCTTATGAACACATCAAACAATTGATGGAAATGGGCCTGGTAGGTAAGGAAAGATTTGGGCGAACATATAAGCTAAAATTGACTGGTAAGTTTTTTGAGTATTTTGATTTGCCTTCGGAAGAAGCCAAACAAGCTTTTTTGAAAAATGTCCCTGCTGAAGTGTTGAAAGAGGCTGAAGAAGTTGAAAAAGAAGCCGAAGAAGTAGAAGAATTGATAGAAATTCGGAAGAAGGAAGAAGCAACCCAGGATGAAATAAAAGAAGCAATGAAAGGAGTTAAATCTTCTTCAGATTTGAATAAATAAAACCACAATCTTTATAAAGCCCCAAGACCTCTAATTTCTTATAGTTTATCGTCGATAAAGCTCGAATTTGAAATTACTAAAATTTATCTAAAAAATGGACCCAAACACAGCAAATAATGGCCCAGAAGAAGGCCAGAAAGATCAGGAATCTTCTAGTGATAAGATTATTCCTCGGGTTATTGAAGAGGAGATGAAAGAGGCGTATGTAAATTATGCCATGTCTGTGATTGTAGGTCGTGCTCTTCCAGATGTTCGTGATGGGTTGAAGCCAGTTCATAGGAGAATTCTTTATGCCATGTACGACTTAGGAATGCTGCATAATAAGCCCTTTAAAAAATGTGCAAGAATTGTAGGGGAAGTTTTGGGTAAGTATCATCCCCATGGTGATTCTGCTGTTTATGATTCTTTAGTAAGAATGGCTCAAGATTTTTCCTTGAGATATCCATTGATTAAAGGACAAGGAAACTTTGGAAGTGTTGATGGTGATAGGGCAGCAGCGATGAGATATACTGAAGCTAAGTTGAATAAACTTGCTGAAGAGATGTTAAGAGATATTGAAAAGGATACAGTTAATTTTAAAGATAATTTTGATGGAAGTTTGAAGGAACCAGAAGTATTACCAAATAAATTGCCTAATTTATTAGTTAATGGTTCTACTGGGATTGCGGTAGGAATGGCCACATCTATTCCACCACACAACATTAAAGAAGTTTGTGATGGAGTGATTGCTCTGATTAATGATCCAGAAATAAACGTCGAAGAATTGATGCAAATAATTCCAGGGCCAGATTTTCCAACTGGCGGAGAAGTATTATGTGGGTCAGCGCTTTGGCATGCTTACGCTAAAGGAAAGGGTAAGGTAGTGATAAAATCTGTTGTAGTGATGGAACCAGGGAAAATCATCGTTAAAGAGATTCCATATATGGTTAACAAGGCAGAGTTGATAGAACAAATTGCGGGATTGGTAAGAGATAAACGGATTATAGGGATACGTAATATTAATGATGAATCAGATAGAGAAGGGATTAGGGTAGTGGTGGATTTAAAGAAAGATGTTGATCCCCAAGTGATTTTAAATCAATTATATAAATTTAGTAGGATGAAAGTTTCTTTTGGAATAAATTTGTTAGCTTTAGATAATAAACAACCAAAAATATTAGGTTTGAAAGAAATACTTAACCATCATGTTTTGCATCGGAAAGATGTTATTACTAAGAGAACAAAATATGATTTGGATCAAGCTGAAAAAAGAGTCCATCTCTTAATGGGGTTGATTGTAGCGTTAGATAATATTGATGAAGTTGTAGCAGGAATTAAGAAAAGTAAGAATTTAGCTGAAGCTAAAGAATTTTTGATAAGTAGTTATCAATTGAGTGAAGTTCAAGCTAAAGCAATTTTGGAAATGCGTTTACAAAAATTATCTTCTTTAGAACAAGAAAAAATAAGAGAAGAAGAGAAGGAACTTAATTTTAAAATTGGAGAGTATCAGGAAATTCTTGCATCTGAAGAAAAAGTTTTAGGCATGATTAAAGAAGAATTAGAAGGAATCAAAGAACAATATGGTGATGAAAGAAGATCTGTAATTGTAGAAAGTGAAGAAGAAGGAGAAGTAGATTTAGAAGAGTTAATCGAAGAGGAAACTGTAGTTGTAACGAGAACACATTCAGGATATGTTAAACGAATTCCTTTAAGTGCTTATAAGATTCAGAGAAGGGGAGGAAAAGGGATCAAGGCCACTGGGATGAAGGAAGAAGATTTTGTAGAACACATTTTTGTTTGTTCCACACATTCTCACTTGTTATTTTTTACTGATCAAGGTCAATTACATTGGTTAAAAGTTTATAATCTTCCAGAAGGAAGTAGACAAGCTAAAGGAAAACATATTTCTAATTTACTTGGATTAAGAAGTGAAGAAAAGATTTCAGCAATTATTCCAGTAAGAGACTTTAAAGAAGGATATTTATTTATGGCTACTTCAAGAGGAGTGGTTAAGAAAACTGATTTGATGGATTTCTCTCGACCGAGGAAAGGAGGAATAAGGGCATTAACTTTAGATGAAGGAGATAAGTTAGTGAGTGTCAAGTTAACCAAAGGTTCTGAACAGATAATTTTGGCAAGTAAAAAAGGAATGGCAGTTAGATTTAAAGAAGGAGATGTACGGCCGATGGGAAGAACGGCGAGAGGAGTAAGGGGAATGAGAATTTCTAAAGAGGACGAATTAATAGGGATGATTGTTTCTGAAGAAGGCAAGAATATTTTGACTATTTGTGAAAAAGGTTATGGTAAGAGGACTCCTGTGGAAGAATATCGTTTAATTGGAAGGGGAGGAAAAGGAGTTACTAATATTAAAGTCACAGAGAAGAATGGAAATGCAGTTGCTGTTAAAATAGTAGATGGCGAAGAAGAGTTAATGTTGGTTTCTAGATTCGGAGTGGCAATACGGATTAAATGTGCAGACATTTCTAAAATTGGCCGAGCCACACAAGGAGTAAGAGTAATGAGGTTGGGCGAAGGTGATGAAGTGGCGGCAGTAGCAAAGATCATGGTGGAAGATGAAGTAAATGAAGAAGGGAATGATGGGATTGAAAAAGGAAGTGAAGGAGCAAGTGAAGAAGCAAGTGAATCAAGTGAATCAATTGGAGAAGGAAGTGAAGAAGGAAGTGAAGAAGGAAGTGAAGAATGAACTGTTTAGTTCTAATAGAGAAAGGAAGAGAAAAAGTTTGTCAAGAAGAAGTTAAGGAAATAGTTGGTAAGAAAGTTAAGAAATTTGATTCTGTGATTGAAGTTGAAATTAAAGAGAAAGAGAAAATTTTAGAATTAGTTTTACATGGACAATCTTTTAGAAGGTTGTTAATTGGATTAGATAAGGTTAAAGATTTAGAAGATTTAGATTTTTCTGAGATTAATTGGGATGATTATTTTTTTCCAAAAGCGAAGATTAAGGTAGAAGTGGAAGGGGTTAAAGGAAATGATGAACGTTTGAATATAGCTAAATCAGTGGCGGGGAAAGTTTTTTCTTCTGTTGAAGAAAAATTAGAGCTGGGAATTGATTTAAAGAAACCAGATTTTCTTTTAGTTGTATTTTTTAATGGAGAGGAATATTTTTTGGGAATAGATGTTTGTGGAAGAGATTTAAGTTCTCGCGATTATCGGGTTTTTACTAATTCAGCGTCAATGAAGGGAGATTTGGCTTATTATTTTTTAAGAGAAAGTGGTTTTGTTTCTGGTGAGAACTTGTTGGCCGGATTTCTTAAAGATGGGACTTTGGCTATTGAAGCGGCATTGTTTATTTCAGGAAGAAAGGTTAATGAAACTAAAGCTATGGGAAAGATTCCTTTATTTAAAAAGTTAGATTTTTCTAAGAAAGACTTGGGAAAAAAGGGCGAAGAAGGGGGGAAGATATATGGATTTGAGGAGAGTAGAATGAATTGGCAAGCTGCTAAGAAAAATTCTCAAATTGCAAAAGTAGGAGATGTGCTAGAATTAAGTAAAATGAGTTTAGATGAATCAGATGTTAAATTTAAAGAAGACTTTTTTGATCGAGTTATTCTTCAGATAACCAAGAAAGATGAAGAAAAATTAAATGAGATTTATTATCAAACTGGTTATGTGTTAAAGAAAAAAGGGACGTTAATGTTAATTGGTCGTAAGGGTTGGGAGGTTACGATTTCTTCTAAATTTAAGTTGATCAAAGAACAAGAGATAGTTCGGGGCGGAGGAGAGCTCAAATTTTGGTTATTGGAGAGGAAGTGAGAGTTGTTTTTAATAGAATATTTTAAATAGGTAAAAATTTTCTTAGAGTTAATGGTAGAATGGAAGGAAACTAAGGCAAGATTGAAGGAACATTTGCCTTTAACTAAACAAGAGATGTCTGGTTTAGTTGTGGCGATACTTGTAACTGGTTTTATATTTTCTTTTAGGTCATGGGGGGGAGATTCTTTTAATTTGGCGATAGGTTTGAAGAATTTAATTCTAATTATTTTGGCAGCCGTAGTTGTATTTTTTGCTCATATCTTACCTCAAAAGTGGTTTGCTTTGACACAAGGATATAAAATTGAATTCAGAACCTGGTGGCTGGGAATAGCAATTGCTTTAGTATTGGCCTTCTTAACAAAAGGATGGTTAACTATAATCATTCCCGGAGGAATTTGGGCTTCTTTTATGGTAAGGCAAAGATTGGGAGAATTTAGATATGGGTTTAATTATGGAGATATGGGATTGGCGGCCTTGTGGGGAATATTAGGAAATCTGATTGCAGCAATTTTGTTTAGATTAGGGAATTATATTTTTCCGGCTTCAGTGTTTTTCGAAAAAGGTTTAGTAATGTGTTTAGTGTTTGCAGTTTGTTCTTTAATTCCTCTTCCGCAATTGGACGGGATTTACTTGTTTTATGGGATGAAGGGACAATATGTAGGTGTGGCATTGTTAGTATTGTTAGTAATCTTATTGTTAATGGTGTTTGGTAAGATTGGGTTGATTATGGCAATTATCTTGACAATAATAATATCTTTAGTGATATATTTAATAACTTCAAACAAATAAGGATTAAAATGAACCTAGCAAAAAGATTTAATGAAACTTGGGCGGAAACTTCAACAGTTGTTTTATTATTAGTTGGATTTCTGTTGTCAATACTTTTGTTTAGTGCTACATTGAGTTATCTAACTGTGATTTTAGCTGGGTTATTGTCTGGAAGGATATTTTACTTGAAAAGGTTTAAAGAGCCGATCTTTCCATTCTTTTTGATGATCTTGGGTTTTCTGTTTGGTTATTTGTTGGGCGGATTCTGGGTGAGTAGATGGGTTGTGGTAATATTCTTTGCAATAGCGTTTGGAGTTTCTCATTATTTACACACGAAGAAGATTCTGGTTCCTTTTGATGGACAAGGTTTTATTCGGTAAATAATCAACTAGACAACTAGACAACCATGGGAAAGACATATAAAGAAGGAGTTTAGAAATAATTGCATGGCAAAACGGGTGGAATCTCCTTCATCAATTAATACATTTAAGCAATGTAAAAGAAAATATTATTATAATTATATTGAAAAGTTACCTTCTGTATCCAACATTCACCAAGTGAGAGGAAATATTGCCCACTCAGTATTAGAAGATTTTTATGATATTGAGGTTGCTAGTTTTGGGGAAGAATATGAACTTAAGTTTAAAGAAGCGATTCAGAGATTATTGGTGTTTAATTGGAAGAAGTATGGTCCTAAATTAGAAGGGTTGGGTTTGAATAAAGATCAAGAAATGTTTTATTTTGAAGAGACATTGTTGATGGTGATGAATTGGGTTAATCATTTCTTAACAGATATTAAAGAGAAAATGGATGATGATAAAATTTCTTTAGTAGAAGCATTCCAAAAATTGACTCCAGTAAGAGAGCAAGAATATAGATCAGATAATTATTCAGTAAGAGGATTTATTGATGCAATTCAACATTTAGAGGAAGAGGTTCAAATAATTGATTATAAAACAAATGCTAGTTTTAGTATGAAAGCTAGTATCAAATTACAATTAGGAATTTATTCTTTGCTTTATTTTGAGAAACATGGGAAGTTGCCTTCCAAGGTGGGGATTTTCTTTTTACGGCACAAATTGAAAATGATGGATGTGGATGAAGAGTTAGTGGAGTTAGCTAAGCGAGAGATTGAATTGATTCATGGCCATACTTCTTTAACTGAAGCTAAAGGAGATTATCCTAAAACCATAACTCCTTTGTGTAAATGGCGTACCGGGCAATGCGATTTTTATGAGGCCTGTAAACCTCATGAGAATTAATTAATTGTTTTAATTATAGCCCTAACCCTAACATCATCATTCTAATAATTTCTTGATAGAGCCCTACATTCTTAAGAACAAATGTTTCTACTATTGCTCCCACAAGAAGAAATCCTAAGGCGAATAATAATAAATAGATGTTAAAGGCAAAAACTTCCCAGAAGCGGTCTGAAGCAAATTTTTCTAAAATGACATCTTTAGAAATCATAGACCCCGAGATTGCGGCAAGGAAGTAAGAGATTGCTTCAATCATCATGTGAGGGAAGACGATTAACATAACTAATCCGAAAAAATAGAAAGGATGTTTTCCAGCAAAGATACTTGCGCCTTTAGCAGTTATACCAAAAACTGTGCCCCAAACCGAGGCATTCCAAGTAATAAAGAATATGGCTCCGTCTCCGGTGAGGAGAGCCATGATGAAGCAGGCAAGAAGAACAAAGAAATTATTGCTAAGGAGGCTCCAGAAAAGATTTCCACTAAATACACTTGAAGAAGTGGCTTGTCCAGAGAGTGATTGTAGTTCAGCCTCGTTAAAACGAACGTCCATTTGTTGGTGGAAGAGTTCGTTGGTTTGAAAGGTTGGAAGGATCATGGATCCAACAGAATAAACGAGAAGGATTCCTAGAAATAGGAAGACATAGATTCTTATTAATTCAATATCATCATTCCAAAGGGCTCGCCAACTAATTCTTTTTTCCATACTTTCTTTTCTTTCTTCGATAGAAAAGATTTTGTAAAGTTCTGGTAACAGTAAAAGAGAAGTAAAGGCAACTGCAGGTAACGCCGGATCAGTTCTAAAGATGATAGATGCAAGAAGAACTCCAACAATAGAATAAATAATTCCTAAGATGAAAGCATATCTTCCTTTTCGTTCTAGCCAATTTTCTGGAAAGATATGTTCTAAAACCATATATTCTAGAAAGAGGTTTTTGGTTTATATAGTTTTTGTTATATGTGGGGGTTATTTGGAGATAGTTAGCATAAAGTATTTAAAATAAAGGCGTTTAATTAATTTAATAAACTATAATGAGGTTGGAAAATGGTTGCTACATGGATACTTGTTGTTATTGCGGTTGTGGTTGTGTTGTTTATTGTGTACATCTACAATAGCTTAATTAAATTAAAAGTTAGGATTAGAAATGCTTGGGCACAGATTGATGTGCAATTGAAGAGAAGATATGATTTAATTCCTAATCTGGTAGATACTGTCAAAGGATATATGGCACACGAGAAAGGCGTTTTAGAAGAAGTGACTAAAGCAAGAACATCTTTGATGTCTGGGACTAAAGAAGAGAAGGCTAAGGCATCTAATCAAATCACAGAAGCATTGAAGTCAATATTTGCGGTTGCTGAAAGTTATCCTGATCTTAAAGCGAGTGAAAATTTTAAGATGTTGCAAGAAGAGTTATCTGGAACAGAATCTAAAATTGCTTATGCTCGTCAGTTCTATAATGATTCAGTAATGGCATACAATGAAGCGATTCAAGTATTTCCTAAGAACCTGTTCGCAAAGTTATTCGCATTTAAGATTGAAGAATTCTTTGGGGCAGAAGCAAAGGAAAAAGAAAATGTCAAAGTTAGCTTTTAGTTAGCTTTTATTTTTTTATTATTTTTTTAAAATGGGAATGTACGAAGAGATTGCAGCTAATAAAAGAAGATCATATTTGTTGATTTTCTTGTTTTTGATATTTATAACTCTAATCGGATTAGTGATTGGATTCTTTTATGGAAGTCCTTATTTTGGTTTGGGATTGGCATTTGTAATTGGGGGAGTGTATTTCTTGATCACTTATTACAAAGGGGCTGGAGCTATTTTGACAATGTCTAAGGCCAAAGAGGCGAAGAAACCAGAGCATGCATATTTAATTAATACTGTAGAAGGATTAGCAATTGCTGCAGGACTAGCTAAGCCACCAAAAGTTTATGTGATTGAAGATTCTGCCTTGAATGCCTTTGCTACTGGAAGAGATCCAGAACATTCAGTTGTTTGTGTTACAACTGGTTTGATGGCAAAACTGAATAGGTTGGAATTAGAGGGAGTTTTAGCTCATGAATTATCCCATATTAAAAATTATGATATCAGGGTGATGATGTTAGCAGCAGTAATGGTGGGGTTAACCGTATTGTTGTCTGATTTTTTGTTAAGGAGTTTTTTATGGGGAAGAGGGGGGAGAAGAGAACATAATCAATTGACTGGGGTGTTGATTGTGGCAGGTTTGGTATTGGCGATTCTTTCTCCATTTATTGGGGAGGCAATGAGGTTAGCAATATCTCGTAAGCGTGAGTATCTAGCTGATGCATCGGGGGCGTTGTTGACCAGATATCCTAAGGGATTGGCTGATGCTTTACGTAAGATTAAGGAAGACCCAGATCCGTTAGTTGATCATGCTAATCGAGCCACTGCACATTTATTTATTTCTACTCCGTTTCGTAAATCAAAAAGATCTTTTATGAAGAAAATATTTAGTACACATCCACCAATTGATGATCGAATTGGAAGATTAGATAAGATGTAGAAACTTAGGAGCTTATAATTCTTTTATTTTTTTGAAATATTCTTTTTTTTCTTTGATGGCTATTGGGGCTCCACCACCATGCCAAGTAGATCGTGGACGGACTTGGATCGGGAAGATTCTTTCGTTAAGATCGTCAAAAACAATTGCTGATCCTTTTAATGGGGGGAGAAGATTAAGTTCTTCATCAAGGCCTTTACGCATGTAACTTTGCATTAATTGTCCTAATGCTTCTACGTCCATTTTTGCGGTGAGTCGATGAGAGATTACAATATCAGATTGAGTCATAACATCGGTGTGAATTTTTCCTGGTTGTTGAGAAGCAAGGATTAACGAGATTCCTGGTTGTCTTCCTTCTCTAAGAATTGTTATGAGGGCATCAGAAGCAGCAGTCTTTCCTTCTTTAGGAAGAAGTTCATGGGCTTCATCTAAAGCTAGCCAGACGAGAGGTTCTTCTAGTTTTTCTTCTTTTCTAGAAAAATAATGCATAGAAGAATCAATCGTTGAGAATTCTTCAGTTTTTCTAGCAATCATTCTTTGATCAAAAAGTTTTTTGGAAATAAGACCAACAACTAAAGCTTTAATTGCCCAACCTGAAGGAATTGTGGCATAAGGAGAAACATCAAGAACGGTTACTTGGCCTCCATAAATAAGATCTTTAAGCGGGGTTCCTTGTTTATCAAAAATTCCCCACCCCTTAGCTTTTTCAAATTGGTTGAGGATAATGTTTCTAGTTACAGAATCACTTTCTTGGTCTTCTTTTATCGTTTCGATGATTTCATCAAGGTCAAAACTAATTTCTTTGTTAATGAGATCTTGAATGGCTTTATTGAGAAGAACTCCTTCCGGAGAGTTAATGTTGATTTCAAAAGAATGACACCAATCTGTGGGGTTAACGTCAATAGGACGTATAGAGAAAGGAAAATCAGTAGGGATGCCTTCATCTTTGTATTGTTGATAGAATTTTGTAGGGGTGTAGATTTTAACATCCAGGGGTTTGGCGTCGAGATCCCATTGTTTTAATAGTTCTGAGTCTTGCATGTTGGGATATTTCATGGTCCAATATACACCCATAGTATCAAGAAGAATGATGGAAAGATTTTGTCGTATCTCTGGTTCTAGTTCAGCCATTCCTTCAGCAATAACTCCCATAGTGTAAGATTTTCCACCTCCACGCTTGCCGCAAACAAAGACTACATGGCTTGAAGCTACATCTAAATAAACGGGGTTAGAAAGAGAAGTGACTGCTCCCATCTTGACGTATTGTTTGCCCAGGAAGATTGTACCTCTTTTTTCGTGTTTTTCTAGATCTTTTTTACTACGACCAATAATAACATCAAAAGCCATTAATCCTGATTAATTTAAGAGAGAATAAAAAGGTTGTGGTAATTAATTATAAAAAGATTTAAAAAAATCTTGAGTTAATAAACAAAAATGGCAATAATATCTATTGTTGGCACATCTGGAGTGGGAAAATCTTTCTTAATTAAACAATTGTCTGCAATTGAATGCTTACCTGCTTTTTTCGAAGGTGAAGAAGGAACAATTCCTAAAAATATCTTGGAAAATGTTTTTTCTAATGCTGATCCTTCTAAGCGTTACAATTGGTTTATTAACCATTATAAAAAAATATTAAGTAATGCAAAGAAAGTTTCTGATTTGGGGTTGGATTGTTATACTGATTGTTCAGAATTATCAGCAAGAGCAATCTTGGCTGCAGAAAATGCAGATATCAATTTTACTTTACCAAAATCAAACCAACTTGTTCTTTTAATAGCGTCCAAAGAAAAGTTACAAAAGCTAATTAAATTAAGAAACCGCAATAGTGAGAAAAGTGAAAAAGCAATTATTAGGTCACTTAAAATTCAAGATCAGTTCATTGAGTTAGCCAAAAAAGAATCGTTTTTAATTATTGATAGGTCAAAATTAGACTTCTTACAAGAAGAAGATTTAAAATTTGTATTAAAAAAAATAAAAGAAAAAAAGAATTTATAATTGAGAGCTACTCAAAACTGAAAGGTTACTATTGCCCCTGGCTTTAACGTCAGAACCAACAATTACTTTAATTCCGAGTTGTTCGGCAGTTCTAGTTAAGTCCAGATTAACTTCTCCATCAAGAACAATTGCATAAATTCCGCTACTTACACTTTTAATGGTGGTTAAAAGTTCAGATACAGGAACTTTTCCCAGTATTTTTAGGTCTTTGTCAAAGATACAAGCTCCCCGGGTACCAAAAAGATCTTCAAGAGTAGATTTTAACTTCTTCTTCACATCAGGATTTAATGCATTGTTAGGTCTTGGCGCAGGTGTTCTTGGCGCAGGTGTTCTTGGCGCAGGTGCTCGAGGTACGGGTTTTTTATATTGTGTAGTTGGGGCCTTTCTTTCAAAAGTTCTTCTAATAGGTTTGGATCCATTTGTATCTTCTCTGAGACTTCCAGTGTCATCAATGTTGAGATCAAGTTTAGCTTGTTCGGCAGTTATTTTACCTCTCAATGCTTTATGGATTTCTTTTTTAGCTAGTTCTTCTACTTCTTTTCCATCAGGGGCCTTACAAACAAAATCTACATCAGCTACTGATAAAAGAGCTCTAGCAATAAGATCTCCTCCTCGGTCACCATCAACAAACAAAGTAAGAACTTTTCTTTTACTCAATTCTTTTATTGTTTGAGGTGCAGAGGTTCCATTAAGTGCAATAACATTCTTAATTCCATGTTTAAGAAGGGTAAGGACATCTGCTCTACCTTCGACAACAATGATTTCATCATTTTCATCAATATTAGGTCCTGCAGCTAACCGTTCTCTACCATATTCTTGGATCTCCATCTGACGAACAGATTTAGATACTTCTTCGGCCAATTCCTGGGAATCGGGTAAGGTGTTACCAGTAAGTTCTTTAAGAAGGGCTTTAGCTCTTTCAATAACAAAGTTTCTTTTACTGATTCTTACATCTTCAATGCTTTTAACTTCTACTTTAGCATTACAAGGGCCGATTCGTTGGATAATTTCCAAAGCAGCAGCGACAATTGCAGTTTCGGTTTTGTCTAGAGAACTAGGAATAATTATTTCTCCATTTGTTTTTCCGGAACTAGTAGAAACATTAACTTCGATTCTACCAATTCTTCCACTTCGTTGTAGTTCTCTTAATTCAAGGTCGTTTCCTAAAAGACCTTCGGTTTGTCCGAAGATTGCACCAATAACGTCTGGTCGGTCAACGACACCTTCAATTAAGATATTTGCGTGAACGATATATTTAGCCGCAACGGGACTAATTTTTGCCATTTTATTTTCCTCCAATTACTTATAGAAAAAGCACTTAACTAAGTATAATTAACACTTCAATGTGAATGTTAGTGATGAAGTGAAGTTATGAATTTGAATGTGCACTCTTTCTAAAGTTTATGATTTTATTTTTCTCTAGAAAATAGGGTGAATCAGGTTATCTTACATTAGTGAATTTGAGTGATAAAGTGAATGTGTCCCTAATTTCTAGGTTTTGTGAATGTGAGGCCCGTACCACTAACTCCCAGACTCATAGCTTGGGTTTCCCGTAAGCTCCAGTGGGTACTCTCGTGACGGGCTTTGAATATTATTTGAACCCCCTATATATAAACTTTCTCTTTTTTTTGTTTTCTATATGGAAATTAAGTGAATATAAACCCCAGCAAACCTTAAGGATTGCTGAGGATCCTAAAAGCATAAATGCCATTAGGACACTCGAAAACCGAAATTTTCAAGTGAAAAGAGGTGGTTTTTAGAGGTGTTTACTACTTAACAGAAGTACTTGTATATAAAGGTTTTGGTTATGTTATGACTGTTTGGGGACAATTAAAGTGAGAAGTAAGTTTAAAGATTACAATAGATATTTTATAATTACATTAAGTATATATTTGGATAATTGGTTATGAATTTATGGGTGAAAAATTTCTTTTAAATCATGTTGTTATTAAAGATAAGAAAGCGAAATTCTCTGTTAAGGGTTTGGGGGAATTTTACATATTTTATGAACATACTTTTCCAACAAAAAGACTTAGTGAAAAGAAACATCGGCAAGTAACCGATTTTCTTCAAAAAAAAAGAATCTTTTATAACTCTCTGAAAAGAAACATCATCCAAGTAAAAACGGAAATTTCTAACGCTGATCAATTGCCCAAGGAGTTGATAAGGGGACATTATTTGGAGTTGTTACGTTGGCAAACAGCCAATCCTAATACCAAAATTGTGATTCCTGAAACTTTGGAGCAAATTCTGCGGCAGCAACAAGAGATTGGTTTAATTTATCAGGAAATTGTGGTTGAGACTGAAAGAGAGTTAGAAGGAAGGGCAAAATCTTATATTGGAAGGGTGAGAAATCAACGAATTAGGAATTTGGGGGTGTGTCTTAGGGAAGGAAGGGTTCCAGAGGAAGAATTGGAACGAAAACTAGCAGAAGCATTTTTTTCTTTGCCTCAAGTTGATGATTATTCTTATCAGTTTAATCAAGGATTAGAAGTATTAGTTAATAATCCATATAAAATTGATTTTTTGAATAGCTTGTCTGAAGGAGAATTGAGAAAACAGAAATGGTTACTTATAGATTTGGAAAAACCACTTTATGATGAACCCGAAGAGGAGATTTCTTGGGCAACAATGTATTATCTGTTTTTAGAAGATGGACAACCATTCAAAAAAGAAGTACACACACTTAGAAGAACTTCTTTGTCAGAGCATAAAGGGTGTAAGATTATTCATTATGGTTCAGAAGAAGAATTATTGCTAGAAGGAATTATTGGCAGTATTGTTGGAGAGGATCCAGAAATTATTTGTGCTTATAACGCACCATATGACTTGAAAGCAATACAACAAGCGATGCGTGAAAATAGAACAGTCAGGGATGATTTTTTCCCAAAAATAGAGGTTGCTAAAAAATTCTTTGAACGAATGAGGGTGGATAGTAGACAAGTGTTTGATTTATTGAAATATGTTCAACTGGCTTATAAATTTCTTCCAGATCACAAGATTGAAACAGCTGCAAAATACTTATTGGGAGAAGATAAATTTTCAAAAAGTATTGATTACGATCAAATGAGGGCCTTGGAAAAAGCTGCTAAGCATGACGGAGATTTAAAAGCTGCAGATGAGATTTGTATGTATGCAATAGATGATGTTGAAGTAATGGTGGATTTATTTAATGCGTTATCTTTTCCACAAGCAATAACTCCTTTATGCAATCATTTTCAAGTGGAATTGGGAACTGCAGCCCATAATCATTCGGCAGTTAATGGATTAAGAGAGAGAAAATATTTTCAAGAAGTAGGTACATTTTTTGAGAAATTAGAACATTCTATTCCAGAAATAAGAAAGAAAAAAGCAAAGTTGCAGGAACAGGCAAAGGATTTTAAAGAAGCATTTTTGGCAGAAAAAATTAGTTATTTTCCTCAAGTGGGTTTTTTTGATGATGTTTCTCTGATTTATGTTCCTTGGGCAGATTATCTTTGGGAAGTATTGTTGGCAAGATTTGATTTAAAACAATTTCTTCGTGAGAAGTATGGGCAGATGGACAATGTTGAGGTGCAATTTTATCTTTCACAACATTTGAATAAATTTATTGAACCAATGTTTAGGGAATATGTTTCTTGGCAGAATAGTTCAAAAAAATTGAGAAAAGAATTGCCACAATTTTCATTTGATCAAATTAAAGAAATGGTTGAGATGACCTATGAAAATATGAAACAACATTCTCAATGGGCCCCCCATCATTTTGAAAAAGGAACCTTGAAAGAGGAAACTTTCGTTAAATATACTCCCATTCCAATTAAGACTATGTTGGAAGTAAAAGGTGCGAGTCCAGAACAATTATTTGAAGCTTATTTTCTTTGTAGGGAAATTGAGAAAAAAGAAAAATTCTTTTATGGAAGGCATGGGGTGGGGATAGATCGTTTGGAAGGATTATTGGAAGATAAGCTAGATAATCTAGCGAGATTTATTGATGATAATGAGTTAGAGGTAATTAATACAGATGGAGAGTATCTTTTTGTAAGGGGAAAAACATTACCAGATAAAAAAGAATATTATTTTAAGGTTGTAGATTCATTGGGCGTTTTAGTTAATGAAGAGTTTAAACCAATTTATAGGTTAGTAGGAAAGTACAAGAATTTGAAGATGAAAAAGAAGGCACTTAAGTATCAAAGTATGTTTGAAACTAGGTTGTTGGGGGATTTTTTAAGTCATGTGTTCTTGAAAGAAAATTCTGAAGCTTTTGATTTGGTTTGGGGCAGGGAGGAAGACCTTCTTGAAGAAATGGTTGGTAGGGAGGAGTTGTTGTATTGGACTCGAAGTCGGGATATGTACACCGGACATGATGTGAATGAAAAGTATAAAATTAATTTTTATCTTGAAAGGAAACTCTTGGATGGAAGCGTTTTTGATGAGGAAAGAGGTAGGTATTTTGATTTCATTAAACCAGAAGTTGAGGAAGCGTGCGTTGCTTTGGAGAAAGAGAGAGATGAGTTGGATAAGAGAGAAGATTTGTCAAAAAAAGAAAAAGGAAGATTGAGGCAACTTAAGACGAGTATTCCTAAAAAGAGGTTTACGAATAAGTGTTATTATTTGGAAATTGGGGATTTTAATCCAGATTTTGAGATTTATCATCAAAAGATTTTTGGAGTGAGAAGTAGGGTTATGAAGATGGTTAACGCCTTATAACTTTTACAAAATTATTTAAAACCACAACTCATTTGAATGGTTAAATGGTAACTGTGACTTCCCAAGAACGATTTAAGACTCAGAAGGGAGTTTTTGATGAATTTACACACAGGAATATCTTTGAGTTAGTTAGTAGGGGTTTCTTTGATGAATTGGTTAGCCCTATCTTTGTAGGGAAGGAAAGTAATGTGTTTATGGCCAAGAAGGGAAAGAAGAAAATTATTGTTAAAATTTATAGGGTGCAAAATTGCGATTTTAAAAGAATGTATGCTTACATCAAGAAAGATCCGCGTTATGAGTTTTTGAAGAATAAACGTAGAGAAATAATTTTTTCTTGGGTACAACGAGAATATAAAAATTTGATTCGCGCAGAGAGGGGAGGGGTAAGGGTACCTAAAGTATTTGCGTTGAAGAATCACATTTTAGTGGAAGAGTTTATTGGTGAGGAGGAGGCTGCCCCTCCTTTGAAGGATGCTTATCCGGAGGATCCTGGGCGGTTTTTTAGGGAAACCGTAAAACAAATGAAATTATTGTATCGATCTGGATTGATTCATGGAGATTTGTCTGCATTTAATATTTTGAATTTTAAGGAAAAACCAGTGCTAATAGATTTTTCTCAGACTACTTTAGTTCGTACCCCTAACTCTGAAGATCTGCTGAAAAGAGATTTGAATAATATTCTGAATTTTTTCAAAAAACTAGGAGTTGAAGAAGAATTTGAAAAGATATTTAAAGAAATAACTGAAAAGAAGTAAAATGCCAGAAGAAATCAAGGAAACAGAGGAAACTAAGGAAATCCAAGGAAAAGAAGAACCAGAACTTATAGAAAATACTTCTGAAGATTTAGCTGGAGATTATGTTGGAGACGAGTTTGCTTATGAGTTAAAGATTCCTCAAGAAAGAATCGGGGTGTTAGTTGGTAAGGATGGGACAGTCAAGAAAGATATTGAAGAGCAAACTAAGTGCAAATTAGATATTTCTTCGGAAGGAGATGTGACTATTGTTGGTGAAGATGCTTTGATGTTATATTTGGCAAGAGAGATTGTTAGGGCTATCGCTAGGGGTTTTAACCCTAGGACAGCATTGTTGTTAGTGAAAACAGATTATACTTTAGAACTTCTGGATTTAAGGGATATTGCTGGGAAGAGTAAAAATACCTTAATTCGTTTGAAAGGACGGTTAATTGGGAAAGGTGGAAAGGCCCGAGAGAATGTTGAACAATTAACGAATACATATATTTCTGTTTACGGTAAGACTGTGGGAATCATTGGAGAGACTGCAGAAGTCAATTTAGCTCACCAAGCTGTAGAGATGCTATTAAAAGGAGCAATGCATAAATCTGTGTATAGATTCTTAGAGAAGAAAAAGAAAGAAATTCTGTTTGGGTAAAAAGATAGATGTTAAAAGCAATAATTTTTGATTTGAATGGGGTTTTTTTGGAAAGTGAGTTTTTGAGTGATCGGTTCCAAAAAGATCATGGGGTGGATAGTAAGGAATTCATTGGTGCTTTGAAAGAGATTATGCCGGTTGTTAGACAACCCCATGCTTCAGATAGTTACTCTTTATGGAAACCTTATCTTGATACGTGGAATGTGTCATTGAACGAGGGAGAGTTTTTTGATTATTGGTTTTCTGGAGAAAAGTTAGTTCTGGAACTTTTGGATTATGTCGAAGGGTTGAGAGAAGAAGGATTAAAGGTTTTTATTCTTTCAAATAATTTCAGAGAGAGGACAGAATATTATCGCGAGCATTTTCCAGAATTGTTTAAAGAATTAGATAAGGCTTATTTCTCTTGGGAAACTGGGTTTATTAAACCAGATGAAAAGGCGTATGGAAATGTCTTAGAAGAGAATGGGTTGAAAGGAGAAGAATGTGCGTATTTTGATGATTCTAGTAAAAATGTTAAGGTGGCTAAAAATTTAGGAATTCATGCGTATGGTTATGAAGGGTTTAAAGCTACAAAAGAAACTATTGAAAGACTTTTGAAGTGATTGGTTAGATTTAAATAAATACCCTCTTTATTCTATGAAATGTTACTTAATCAGATAAAGTCTAAGAATATTTTGCTTATTTATTTAGCTTCAGTGATTGGAGGGATGATATTTTTTCTTCCCATACTTGCATTATATTTGGAAAAAAGTTTGTTTAGTTTTACTAACGTGGCAATTATTTTTTCGATAGAGGCGGTGGCTTTATTGTTGTTTGAGGTACCTACTGGGGCAATTGCAGATCTTTTCGGAAGGAAAAAAACAATGGTGACTGCTTATTGCGTAGTTATTTTTGCGATAGTTTTTCTTTATATTGGTGGAAGTATGCGGATGTTTGTTTTATTTGCTATTTTTAATTCATTTGCCCGGGCTTTAGCGAGTGGAACTGATAGTGCGTTGATTTATGATACCTTAAAAGACGAGGGAAAAGAACATTTGTACAAGAAGATTGTGGGAACATATCACGCTCTTTGGCCATTGGGGGCTTCTATTGGTTCAGTCATTGGGGGATATTTAGCGATAAGTTCTCTATCTTTGCCTGTTATCATGACATTGATTCCATTTGGATTTGCTTTTGTTCTTATTTTGTTTATTAAAGAGCCTAAGTATGAAAAGGAAGATCATAAAAATGTGTTTAGGCACATGTTTAATGCTTCAAAGATTGTAATTTCTAATAAACAATTAGTTTTTTTAATGTTAATCGGTTTTATTTTATTGGGGGTTGGTGAATCAATCCATAGGATGGGTTCACTATTTTTTGAATTTAAGAAGATTCCTTTAATGTATTTTGGTTGGATTACAGCATTTATTTTTGGAGGATCTTCTATTGGACATTTTATGTCCCATAATTTCTCAGAGAGGTTTGGAAATAAAAAAACATTAATTATTTGTGTTATCGGTTCTCCCTTGTTGATTCTTTTGGCTACATTGACTTTAGGATATGTTTCAATTTTATTATTTATTATTCCTTCTTTATTTTTTGGATTGAGAAGGCCAGTGGTGAGTCATCTGTTAAATTTAGAGATCACTTCAAGTAAAAGAGCGACTTTAATTTCGTTATATAATTTTATGGGCCAATTAGGGATGGCTATTTTTGTTCCGTTTTTGGGTTATTTTTCAGATTTATACTCGATTAATATGGCATATATGGTTTCTGCATCCTTGATGTTTTTAGCATTGTTGTTCGTGTTGTTTTTGAAGGAGAAGAATTAATCATACCACAACACTTATAAATTCAGTATTTTTCTCTCTACGAATGACAAGGAAGAGTGCGGAAGAATTAGCGAAAAAAGCTAGACAAATTAGCATTTCTGAATTCTTTGAAAAGAATAGACATTTATTGGGTTTTGATAATCCTAGAAAGGCTTTGTTAATTGCAGTTAAGGAAGCAGTTGATAATGCCTTGGATGCTTGTGAAGAAGCTAGAATCTTGCCAGAAATAAGTATAGAATTAATTCAATTAAATGATACTCTTTTTAGGATGATTGTAGAAGATAATGGTCCTGGAATCATTGAATCACAGATTCCTAAGATTTTTGCTAAATTATTGTATGGTTCAAAATTTCATAAACTGTCTTCAACCAGGGGACAACAAGGAATTGGGATCTCAGCTACATTACTTTATGGGCAGCTAACTACTGGAAGGCCGGCAGTAATCCTTTCTAAAATTAATAAGGATAAGGAAGCCGATAAAATCAAATTAAAAATTAATACTCAAACAAATAATCCAGATATTGTTTCAAGTGAAAAAGTAGAGTGGGCAGAGAAGAACCATGGAACGAGAATTGAGATCGATATGGAAGGGGCGTATTTGAAAGGAAAACAATCTGTTGACGAATATTTGAAGGAAACAGCAATTGTGAATCCACATTTAACTTTAATTTATACTAATCCTAATGCTGAACAGATAATATTTCCTAGGGTGACCGAAGAGATGCCTGCGGAGATTAAGGAAATCAAACCTCATCCTTATGGGATAGAATTAGGAAGGTTGATTAAAATGTTAGAAGTGACTGCTGCGAAAACTATGCAACAGTTCTTGACTACAGAATTTGTAAGGGTTGGTCCAGGAACAGCTAAAGAGATTTGTCAAAACTCAGCATTGTTACCTAAGACTAAACCTAAGAAAATTACTAGAGAGATGGCCGAGGGTTTGTATCAAGGAATAAAGAAAACAAAAATAATCTCTCCACCAACAGATTGCATTTCTCCGATAGGTGCAGAAGAATTAGAGAAAGGTTTGAGGAAAGAAATTAATGCAGAGTTTTATTGTTCTACTACTAGGCCCCCTTCAGTTTATCGAGGAAATCCATTTATTATTGAAGTAGCGTTGGCTTTTGGTGGGGAACAAGAAGCCGATAAAACTGTAAGGATTATGAGATTTGCAAATAGGGTTCCTTTATTGTACCAACAAGGGGCTTGCGCAATAACTAGTTCAATTATGAATACAGCATGGAGAAATTATGGTTTGCAACAAAGTAGAACTTCTATTCCAGTAGGTCCTTGTACTATTGTTGTGCACATGACTTCGGTGTGGGTCCCTTTTACATCTGAATCAAAAGAGGCGTTAGCTAATTATAATGAGATTGTTAAGGAGATTAAATTAGCATTACAAGAATGTGGAAGGAAGTTAGTTTCGTTTGTGAATAAAAAGAAAAAAATAAAAGATGAAGGTAAGAAAAGAAGTTATATTGAGAAATATATTCCACATGTTGCTGAAGCTTTGAGGGAGTTATTAGGATTAGATGAGATTACGAAGAAAAAGATCGAAGATAATTTAGGTGAGATTTTAGAACATACTCGGGGAGAGTTAGAAGAGATTAAAATTGATAATCCTGACTATGATCCTGAGTTAGCTAAGATTGGTTCTGAGAAAGCAGAGCTTTCTGGAACTCTCAAAGATAAAAAATCTTTGAAGAGTAATGAAGTTAAAGAGATTAAAAAAGTTCAGGAAAAGAAAGAAGATATTATTGAAAATAATGTTGAGAACAATGTTGAAAATAATGTTGAAAATAATAAAGAAGATGACATTACAACTAATGGTAATAAACAAACTACATTAATATAAGAAGTTTATAATAAAATCAGATGGCAACAAAAACAGGAAAACAAAACATAGTAATAAAGAAGATTGAAGAATTAGCTAAGGATGTTTGGAATACAATAAGTAGACTTAAACAGCCAGAACTAGAAATGCCAATAAGGGCGTTAAGTAATGTAAAATATGATGAAAAAGAAGGTTATTTTAAGATACAAGATAGAGTAAAGTTGAGAACACTCACTGCTTCTACGATTAAGACTTTTGCACAATCTTTACGGATGATGGGTTTATCTAAAAGTTTGATTGAAGCTGAAGATATTGCTACCAAAAGAGAAGCATATTATGTAAGTAAGAATTGGGGCGATGCTCGTTTTAAAGAGCAACCGGAATCTGATACTGTAATGGATGATATTGAAGCAATGATGCGAGTTAATCGTGAACAGATTGGTTTTATTCCTGAAGAGAAAGGCGGAGATGTTGCAGGGAAGTTAATTGTTATTGATAAGGATCAGGACACTGGCAAAGAAATAAAAATTGATTGTACTAAATTTGGTAGTGGTGCTTATTCTGTGCCTAGTTCTGTTGAAGAGTTAAGGTTTGAAACTAATGCTAAATTTATTTTGGCAATTGAAACTGCAGGTATGTTTCAAAGATTAGTTAAACACAATTATTGGAAAAAATCTGATTGTATTCTAATCTCAATGGGGGGAGTTCCTACAAGAGCATGTCGTAGGTTTATTAGAAAATTAGCCGATGATAAAAAATTACCAGTTTATGTTTTTACTGATGGTGATCCTTATGGATTTGGTTCGATTTATAGGACATTGAAAGTTGGTAGTGGTAATGCCGCACATATTAATAAATTTTTTTGTGTTCCTCAAGCACAATTTATTGGAATTACTCCTCAAGACATTGTTGATTATAAATTACCCACACATCCATTAAAAGATGTTGATATTAAAAAAATTAAAGATCTAATTAAGAACGATCCTTTTATTATTCATCACAAACCTTGGCAGAAAGCTTTGAAGCAGATGGCCACTATGAAAGTTAGAGCAGAGCAGCAAGCATTAGCTAAACATGGATTGAATTTTGTAATCTCTGATTATTTACCAAAGAAATTAAAAGATCAAAAGACGTGGTTACCATGAAATCAATAAAAATCATAACACTATTAATAATAACATTATTCTTGTTATCGTGTGGAGGAAAAACAATGACAAACAAAACAGCTACATTTCATACTAGTTTGGGAACAATTGAAATAGAATTATTTGAAGAAGAAATGCCGATTACTACTGAGAATTTTATTAAATTGGCTAAAGAAGGTTTTTATGACGGGACAAAGTTTCATAGAGTTATTCCAGGATTTATGGTTCAAGGTGGAGATCCTTTAAGTGCAGATGATTCTAAGAAGAATGCTTGGGGGACTGGCGGACCGGGTTATTCAATTAAAGATGAATTTGACAAATCATTAAGTAATTCTCCAGGAACTATTGCCATGGCTAATGCTGGACCAAATACTGGTGGAAGTCAGTTTTTTGTTAATTTAGTAAATAATAATTTCCTTGATAGTAAACATCCAGTCTTTGGTAAAGTTGTAAGTGGAATGGACGTTGTAGAAAGTATTGGAAAAGTTAAAACAGGTCAAGCAGATAGGCCTGTTGAAGATGTGGTAATTGAGAAGATTATCATAAAATGATTTCTGTTGGAAATACACCCTTGGTGGAAATAGAAGGGATTTATTTCCGTTTGAGTTTGAGGTGTTGTTTTTTTGTTTATGGGGATTATATCCGAAATATTTAAAAGCCATTACAGTTCTAGGTTTATACTTGGGCCTGTAGTTATCACCTTTCTTCAGTTCTGATTAACTAGACAACTAGACAACTACGGACAAAGTATATAAACAAGTTTATTCTTGATAAAAGTAGAAAAAGAGCTGACGTAAAACTTCCATAATCTAATTTTTGGTTTCTACAAAACATAAAAATCAGTTAAGGAGTTTCGCTAGACACACTCTTTTTCTGGAAGAACTCTAAGTTTTTAGAGGCCGTAAAACTTGGAAGTGATTGAAATGAAAGAAATAACAACAGAGATTGCTGAACTCGCAGGAATTTTTGCTGCAGATGGATCCATGCAAAAAAAACACATCTGTTTTTGGGGAAATATGACTGAAGATCGAGACCACTATGATAATATTATTAAAAAACTTTTTAAAAAAGCATTTAGTGTTAACATCAACATTCACGAAAAGAAATCAAACTCTGTTTATGGGTTTTATGTGTGTAATAAACTCATTATTAAATATTTCAACGAATGTTTGGGTTTTAATTTTGGAAGTAAAACATATGTTGTTGGGGCTCCAAAAGGAATTATGGACTCGAGTGATTCAAGAATCTGGAGTGCTTTTGTCAGAGGCTTCTGTGATAGCGATGGTTGTTTAAATTTTGATAAGAAGTACGGCAATTGTCAAGAAATATTAAAAGTGATTCACACTTATCCGAGAATACACATGAAATCAGTTTCTCCTAAGATAATTGAAGACGTTTCTGTTTTGTTATCTCGTTTAAAAATAACTCACAAGATTTATCTACTTAAAGCTAGGAGAGAAAACGAAAGGGAGTGTCATTTAATTCAAATTGTGGGAAAGAAACGGCTTGAGGAGTGGATGAGCCAAATAGGGTTTAATAACCAGGTTCAACAAACTAGATACGAAATCTTTAAAAAACATGGCTTTGTTCCAGTAAATACTACGGTATCTCAAAGGAAAGAAATCCTAAGAGGAGATGTTAATCCTTGGGATTTTTATCCGAAACGGGCCCGTAGCCTAGCCTGGATAGGGCGACAGGACAATTTGTCCCGCTAGAGCCTTCTAAGCTGTAGACCGAGGGTTCGAATCCCTCCGGGCCCATTTTATTTTCTTAATCTCCTCTTTCAGAAACTTTTTTAAGTATGTGGGTTTTGAACACCCCAAGAAGCAACAAAAGTTGCTTTCTGTTTTAGGCACCCGTGGCCAAGTGGCTAAGATTGAATCAACAGGATTGATTTGATAGCAAGCATTCGGCTGCAATCATGGAGATATGGAAAAATGTCTTTATGAAAAGCTGATCCCGAAGATCGAGGGTTCGAGTCCCTCCGGGTGCTTATTTTTTTCTTAAGAATAATTAAGGGAAGGATTAAGGATCATATTTTTCGAAGAATAAGCAAAGGTCTTTAGTTAATGTTCGAACGTAACAATAAGCTGGATGGTTCATTCTTTCAATTAGTTTTTGGGCATGATTTAAGTCTTCGGCAGTTTTCCATTCTTCTGTTTTTGTGTCAATAACCAATAGATAATGATTGGGGTGACATTTTTTTCCTACTTTGTTTTTGATTTCGTTGTAAATCATTTCTCCTTTAATTTCTAAAAGACGTTCACCAATTAGGGGAAATGCTCTTAAAGGAGTTTCTGCTGCTTCGGCCATTAATAATTTAATTAAACCCATAATGGGACTGGGGTGAAATTAAATTTATAAAGATTTAGATACTTTAGGTATTTTAGGTACTTTAATTACTTTAATTACTTTAGATAATTTAGTTACATTGGGAAAAAAATGGTTAAGAAGAATTTAACTTCATTGGAATTGGCAGCAATGACTAATGAATTGCAGTTTTTAGTTAGAGGTAAGATTAGTCAGATTTATCATCAAGATAAAAAAGAATTGTTGTTTCAGATTCATGTCCCAGGGGAAGGGAAAGTATTCTTGAAAGTCACTCCCGGAAAATTTATTTATATTACTGAGAAGAAGAATGCCCCATTGAAACCTTCTGGGTTTTGTATGCAATTGAGGAAATATTTGGATGGAGCTTTTATTAAGAAAATTGAACAAAGAGGTTCGGAAAGAGTTTTAGTGGTGGAGTTGGAGAAAAAGGAGAAATATTCTTTGGTTTTGGAAATGTTTTCTAAGGGAAATCTTATTTTGATGGATGAAAAAGGGAAGATTATTACAGTTTTGGAGTGGCAGATTTGGAAAGATAGAACTGTGAAGCCTGGAGAGAAGTATATCTTTCCTGAAGAAGGTGTTGATTGGAGAAATTTAGATTTGAAGGGTTTAGGGAAAGTGATTCGAGGGAGTGGAAAGAAGAGTTTGGCTATTGCTTTGGCGATGGATGTTAGATTGGGAGGAGTTTATGCCGAGGAGGTTTGTAAGGTTTTAGGATTAGATAAGGAAATTCCTCCTAAAGATGTTTCTGATGATCAGTTGGAGTTAGTGTTTGATACAATTAAACAATTTTTGAAGAAAATTGAGAAGCCCATGGGTTGTGTTTATGAAGAAGAGATTGCACCGTTTCTTTTGATGGAGAGGGAGTTGAAGGAAGAGCGGCAAAGTTATTCTGGGGCGTTAGATACTTTGAAACCAGCAGAGGTGGTTTCTCCTCAAGAGAAAAAGATTCAATGGATGAAAGGGATAATTAAGAAACAAGAAGAGACGATGGATGGTTTTAAAGTTAAAATTGAAGAGAATGCTGAAAAGGGAGAGTGGATTTATAATCATTATTCTCAGTTGCAGAAACTTTTAGAGTTAATTGAGGAGATGAAGAAAGAGAAGTCTTGGGAAGAGATTAAAAAAGAGTTGAAGAAAGAGAAGAAAATAAAACAGATCAATTTGAAAGAAAAGAAAGTGGTTCTAGTGACTTGAATTAGTCTAGGATATATAGTTCTTAGTAAAGAATACTTATTAAACAAGTTAAGGTCTTAATTTAGGGTGAAACTTACTAAAAAAACAGCTAAAGGTATTGAAGAGGTTTTGAATAGATGGAACGAAGTTAGTGTTCCAGTTTCTATTGAAGGAACAGATGTTGAGGTGAGTCCAGAATATTTTTCTGTATTATTGAAATCAGGATCTGAACAAGAAGTGTCTCACATTGATGGGAGAAGAGTTAACCCCCCAGATAAAGAAAAAGATTCTTGTATGACTGTTACGGCCCATATGGGTAAGGATAGTCAAGGGAGTGGGGTGGCACGAGGAGGGATGACCGGTTTATCGGAAGATATATCTCTTTTAAAAATAGGGTTTGATAGTTTTATGAATGGGTTAGTTAAGCAAGGAGCAGTAAGATATATTCAGGGGATTGCAGAGAGCATATTAACTACTAAATCTAGTTTACTTGAGCCGGGAGGAGTTTATAATAAAGTGACATATAAACAACCTTCTGTCAATGAGAATTCTACTTTAAGATTTTTTGAAGAAGAGGTGTTACAATTTGTTGAAGAACTGAGAAAGGTAAAGGGAGTAAGAAGGGTGTCTTCAGAAATACAAGTTACCAGAGGACAATCTTTGTTTTTGGACACGGGAGGGAGTAAAATTTTTCAAAATAAAGAACTAATCAGTTTATCTTATGGGCTCCATGGTGAAAAAAATAATGGTAAGGATTTAAGAACAGGCACTAATTTATATTTTACTAGAAAAGGTAATTATGAGCAAAGAAAATTAGAGAGAAGAGTAGAACAGTTGATTTGTGATGTTGAAGCAAGAAGAGGTGCGATTAGAATTAATACTGGAGCATATCCTGTATTGTTGGATGGGGCGGCAACGGCAACTTTTTTCCATGAAGCTTTAGCAGCTCATTTGTTATCCGGAAAGTATATTGCAGAAGGACATTCTACCGTTTTTTCTGGAAGGATTGGAGATCAGATTTTACCTGAAGGGATAACAGTTATAGATGATGCTACTGTGAAGGATGGATTAGGTTCATATGCCTATGATGAAGAAGGAGTAAAGGGTCAAAAAGTAGTTTTAGTAGAAGACGGAATTTTAAAGAATTATCTTTTGGATAAAACTAGTGCAGCAAGGTTATCTACTATGTTGGATGAACAATTTTATTCTAATGGAAAAGCAAGAAGTCAGTGGGCGGTGGCAACTAATGAAGATGGCGAACAAGTAGTAATCAGTCCAGAACCTAGGGTGACGAATTTATTAGTGGAATGTGAAGGATTATTAGAAGAAGGATTATTGTACGAAGGATTAAAACAAGTAATTAGAGATACGCCCAATACTGATTATGGTTTGTTTGTTGAAGGTGGAGGAGGACAAGTATATATTGTAGATGGACAGTTTACCCTTTTTCCAGAAAGAGCATGGAGGGTGGATGCTAAAGGAAATAAAGAGATGGTAGAAGGGGTCAAATTGATAGGTAATCCTGATGAGTTTTTTGGATTGGTATTGGCGGCAGGACACCCATATAGATCTTTTTATGGGATTTGTGGTTCTAGTTCTGGAGGGGTGCCTACGCAACATAGGGGTCCGGCATTTTTATTAGAAAGAGTAACCGCAATTGCCATGGCTGAAGATTCATTGACTCCTCGATTATTGCCTAGGTTGTGATTTTATATTTTCTTTTTTTTTCGGATAACTTTCTTAATTTTTTTAATTTCTTTTTTGTGTTTTTTAATATCTATTTTTTCTTTTTTTGACTTTTCTTTTTCTAGCTTGACTTTCTTTTCTTTATGTTTTATTCTTTTTTCTTTCTTCTTTAGTTGTTTAGTTTCTTTTTTTATCCCATGTAAATGTTTTTCCTTTTCAAACTGCTGTTTTTGAAGATTAATTTCTAATCTGCGGTGAAAGAATTTTATTAGGAAAGGAGCGATTAAAGTAGTGATTATTGATAGTAGGATTATAGAAGTTAATAGAACATTATCAAACAAACCAAATTCTGTAGCTAATAGGGCGACTACTAAGGTGGTAGATAATTGGGGGATCGTTGCAGAAGCAACAATCAAACTTTCATGTTTAGAATTTCCGGCAATCCAACTACCAAAGAAACCGCTAATGAATTTTGAAAAGATTAATCCAAAAACAATTGTTCCAGTAATAATGACATTTTCTACAGATAGTAAAGCAGACAGATCTGTTTTCATACCTAGGACTAAGAAAAATATTGGAATAAAAATACCGTAACTGATAGTATAAATTTTCACAAAGACTAATCTGTGTTTGATTGCATCAGAAAGGAATAATCCTACAAAAAAACCGGCAATAATTGCGTGAATACCTAACAGTTCGAAGAAAAGAGCGGTGATGATAAGGACAATAATAATAAATCTCAATTCTCCTTCAAAAACGTCTTCTTTTTGAGTTTCCAATTTTTGTTCGATAAATAGTTTTTGTAATCTAGGTAAGAGGAAAAACAGTAACACCAAAGAAGCAAGCACTACGGGAATGTATGCTGCTAACGGAAGAACTGGATCTGGACTGATGTGTTGTAAAAGAAAAGCTAAAATTAAAAGAGACGCAACATCTTCAAAAACAGTGGAACTAATGATGATTTTTCCTAAATCAGTTTCAGCAAGTTTAGTTTCTTTTAGCGAAGGGATAATGATTGCTATGGAAGAAGAAACAAAAATTGATCCTAAGATTAAAGAAGTGATAAGATTGTAACCAAAGTAGTTGGCAATATAATATCCTGTTGCAAAGGGGATTATTCCGTTAAATAAGGCGATGATAATTGCTTTTTTACCAATCTTTCTCAATGAAGACAATCCTACATCTAATCCAGCTGTAAACATTAAGAAGATTGCCCCAAGGAAGGCAAGGAAAGAAGCAATATCTCCCAAGTCAAATAATTTAAAGCCATAGGGACCAATAATTATTCCAGCAAGAATGATTGAAGTAACATAAGGGAGATGGATCTTTTTAGCCAATTCTGGGAGGAGGAATGCCGCTCCGATGATGATTAGGAAAAATAATAAGTAGTCCATTTTATTATAAAGGTAAATATTTTAGGTTAATAAAATTAACTGTTACATATAAAAAAAAGAAATTTTAGCTGCCCACATCCGAAGTTTCAAACACAAGTATCAATCCGAAGACGTCAACAAGTGAAATCAATTCTCCTGCAAACAACTAGGTTTTAACTGTCCAGATCCGAAGTTTCATCCACATCAACCCGAAGGTATCAGCAAAGTCAATTCTCCTCTGAACAATTGGTCTTACTATTCACGTCCGAAGTTTCATGTGAATCAACCCGAAGGCATCAACACAATCAATTCTCCCATGAACAGTAGGAAGGTTCTTAAACAATAATTAGTATATATATTTTTTGTGTCATCAAATGGTAAGAAAAGTTAAATATTTATAGGGGTTTGTTCTTGAAGTCGTTATGATTCGTAAATCGTTTATTTTCTTGGAAAGGATTGGTAGAAAAGGAGAAGAGAATATTTGGAAGCAAGGGATTGAGGATTGGGATGCTTTTTTAAAAATCGAAAATGTTAAGGGTGTTTCCAAAAAAAGTAAATTGTTTTATAATAGAAAAATTAAAGAAGCTAAAAAAGCGTTGGTTGATGAAGATTCTAGTTATTTTATTGGGAAGTTGCCTGCCGTGGAGATGTGGAGATTGTACGATTATTTTAAAGAGGAAACCGGGTATTTAGATATTGAAGTGGATAGTTCTGGAGGAGTGATATTGGTAGGGATTTCTGATTATTATAACAGTAATTTTTTTGTTAAAGGGGTTAATTTGTTTAGAAAAGAGATCGAGAAAGAATTGTCTAAGTATAAATTGATTGTAACCTTTAATGGTGGGGCGTTTGATTTACCAAAATTGAAGAAGCAGATGGGTATTGTACTTGAGGTGCCACATTTGGATTTAAAACCGCTTTGTGTTAATCTAGGATTAGTTGGTGGGTTGAAAGAAGTTGAGAAGAGATTAGAGTTGGGAAGACCAGCTCATCTTTATGGCAATCCCATAGATTTATGGAAAGCTTTCCATGCTTCTCAGGATAGAGAGTATTTAGATTTGCTAATTAAATATAATGGCGAAGATATTGAAAATTTGAAAAGTGTTACCGAGTTTGTTTATGGGAAGTTAAAGAGTAAGTTAAGTTAAATTAAACGTAATATTTAAATAACAAATTACCTTCTTTTAGATAGTATATTAATAAGTTAAAAAAAGAGGTCAAAATGGATTTAATCTTACAATTAAAACAAGAACATGTACAAATTATTTATTTACTTGAAGAAATTCTTAATGAAACAAAAAAAACTGAAAAAAATTCTAAATTAATACCTAATTTAAGAGAATTAAAATTAGTTTTAATAAGTCATCTTAAATTGGAAGATAATCTATTGTATCCGGTATTTGAGAAAGCAAAAGACGCAAAAATGAATGAATTGGGAAAAAGTTTTTCTGAAGAGATGTTAGCAATCTCTAAAGTAGCTTTGAAATTTTTTGCTGATTTTGAGAAAGAAGAAGTTTCTAAATTGATTGGAGATCAGAATTTTAAAACACAATTACAAGGGATCATTAAAGTGGTAAAGAAAAGAGTAAGTATCGAAGAAAAAATACTTTTCCCCGCTTACCAAAATAATTTGGTGGCATGAGTTTAAACTAGTGAAATAATTTGATTAAAATTGTAAATGAGGTAAGAAAAATGGCAAAAAAAATAGTTATGGTGGTTGATGATGAAGCTGATATTAGATCATCAGTAAAAACAATTCTTGAGAAGGAAGGTTATGAAGTAGCAACTGCAGTAAGTGGAGATGACTGTTTAAAGAAATTGAAAAGTGTGAAACCTAATTTGATTCTAATGGATATTATGATGCCTGGAACTCCTGTCCGAGAGATTATTCCTAAGATTAAAGGGACAAAAATTGCTTATCTTAGTGTGGTAAGGACAAGTGAAGCTGAGAAGGAAGAATTGTTGGGACAAAGTAATATTGTTGATTTTATCCAGAAACCTTTTGACATTGCAGATCTTGTTAAAAGAGTGAAGAAAATTGTAGGAAAATGAAAATGGATATCAGCAAAGAATTAGCAAAAAACAAACTTGTTTTGGCAGTTATTCCTAGTACAAAATATAATCAGGTTTCTTTAAAAATAGTTAAAGATTTGTCTAAGAAAAGAGTTTGTTATGTAACTACTAACAAAACTTATGGGGCATTAAGTGAGACTTTTAAGAAAAAAAGAGTAAATCTGAAGAATATAATTTTTATTGATGCCATCTCAAAATCGTTGGGGGCAGGAGAAGAAAGTGACCAAAGTTTACATGTTAGCTCACCAGGAGCATTAACCGAACTTTCCCTAGTTATTGGAAAGGTGTTAAAACATGAATTTGATTATTTAATCTTTGATTCTTTAACAAATTTAATGACATATAATCCTCCCGAGGTAGTTTCAAAGTTTATTTCCAGCATGGGTAGCAAAATTAAAAAAAGTGGCACTAAAGCCGTTTTTTATGCTCTAGATGTAAAGGAACATGAAGGAATGATTCAGAAATGCGGGATGTATGTTGATAAAGTGATTCCGACTAAATAAAAGATGCATTGGTAAATTTAATTAAATTTATTTTATTAATTTAAATTTATTTTAAAAAAAAGAGGGGATAGAAAATGAAGAGAATTATCATTATTGCGTTAGTTTTACTAACTATTCTAACTGCTATTTTAATTAGCGGTTGTACAGAAGAAAATAAAACAATTTCTCAAGAACCAATCAAAATCGCGATCAATGTTTGGCCAGGTTATGCCCATGCTTTTGTTGCTCAAGAGAAAGGTTTCTTT
>Ga0233429_1000176_pt1 | contig 127114 bp, 130 predicted proteins | sample SI_118_April2016_3_FD_179879 | JGI IMG/M metagenome (GOLD analysis project Ga0233429, IMG submission 179879) | Seawater microbial communities from Saanich Inlet, British Columbia, Canada - SI_118_April2016_135_MG | ecosystem: Environmental > Aquatic > Marine > Inlet | place: Canada: British...
AGTGTTTAGGTTTGCAGCAAAGAACCAAGAATTGTTATTAATTACTTCATTGGCAGTTTGTTTTATTTTTTCTTTGCTGTTTCATTATCTTGGGTTCTCAGTGGCAATTGGAGCATTTATTGCAGGGTTAACGTTAGGTAATTTAGAATATAGTTTTGAAATTGTGGGCAAGGTTAGAAGTTTAAGAGATTTTTTTTCTTTGTTATTTTTTGTTTCTTTGGGAATGGAACTTTCTTTAGGAGTGATAGGAAAAATGTGGATTCCCTTGTTAGTTTTTGTTTTTGCTGCGATATTTTTAAAACCATTAATTATAATGATCATTACTTCTTTGTTCAGGTATACTAAAAAGCCAGCTTTTTTGACTTCTTTGTCTTTAGCGCAGATTGGGGAATTTTCTTTGATCTTGGCATCACAAGGATTGCTTTTGGGTCACATTTCTCAGGAATTATTCTCAGTAGTAGTGATGGTGGCAATAGTATCTATAACTCTTACTTCCTACTTTATCAAATATGATTCTTGGATTTATAACTTTTTAGAGAAGCCGTTAAAAATATTTGATATATTTACCACAGAAGGATTAGAGTATTTGCCTAGCGAAGTTAAGCCTAAGTTTATTTTGTGTGGTCACAATCGGATTGGATATAGTATTTTGAGAGAATTTACTAATGTTAAAAAAAAGGTTTTGATTGTTGATTATAATCCAGAGATTATTACTAAGATGGTTAAGAATGGATATCATTGTATTTATGGAGATATTACTGATGGAGAGATTATGAATAAAATGAATCTGCCAGGAATTTCTATGTTGGTTTCGACGATTCCCGGATTAGATGATAGTTTATTCTTAATTAATAAAGTTAAGGCAGTCAATAAAAAGGCAAGGATTATAGTTACGGCTTCGGAAATTGAAGACGCCCTTAAGTTGTATGAAAAGGGAGCAGATTATGTTATTATGCCTCATTTCTTGGGTGGAGAACATGTAGCTAATATGATTACAGACTTGAGGAAAAGAAGAGTAAGGTTGCAAGAAGAGAAAGATAAGCATATTGCCCATTTGAAGGATAGAAAGGATTTAGGGCATGAACATCCAAAAGATTAAGGAAGATTTAAAACAAATAGGGGTTTTTTCTTGATTAATAATGAACTTAAGGAGATTGAAGACCCTTGAGTTCCTTTTTTGATAAACCAAAAATGAACTTCCAAAAAATAGCTCCTGTAGAAAAAAGTCAGACCCTATTAGATTTAGCTTTCAGGAAAGCTCGGGTTAAAGGTAAGGAGAAGAATCTGAAAGGAAATTGGTTGCAAGTGATTAGGCAGAAAGAGGGGTTAAAATTAGATGTCATTAAAGATGTTATTAATCCTCGGTTAGAGAAAGTTTTAGATGATTTTCCAAGAATTGAAGAGTTATCTCCTTTTTACCAGGAATTGATGATGTTAACTTTAGATCGTGATAAGTATAAAAAATCTCTAGCAACAATCAATGGGGCGATTAAAAGAATGAGGATGCTTCACAAAAGTTATGTTTCTAAACTTATCAAGTGTAAAGATAGAGAAAAAATAAAAGAACTTTCTAGACAAGCTTATGGTCGGCTTTCTTCAGTCGTGAACAGAATAGAAAAAGATCTTTTGGTTTTAGAACATTTTCGGAGGATTATGAAAGATTACCCAGATATAAAAGATATGTTCACAGTATGTATCTATGGATTTCCAAATGTTGGGAAAACTACTTTGTTGAATAAATTAACTGGGACCAAGGCGCAAGTAGCAAAATATGCCTTTACAACTAAGAGAATAAATTCTGGACATCTGGTTGTAGGGGGAACTGAGATACAAATTCTTGATGTTCCAGGAACGTTGGCAAGGCCAGAGAAAATGAATGATGTGGAATTGCAAGCAGAGTTAGTTGTGGATAAATTGGCAGACTTAGTTATTTATGTTTTTGATGTAAGTGAATATTGTGGTTACTCTTTGGAGAAACAAGAACAGTTATTTAAGAAATTGGGAAAAAGAAAGAAGACGATGATATATTTGAGTAAGACTGATTTATTTGAAGGTGAAGATTTGGAAGAGTTTAAACATAAATATAATTCTTTGGAAGAGATTAAGGAGAAACTGGCTTCTTTAGTGAATTAATCTTTTTTTTGTTGGTAGAGTTTCATAGTTGTGAAACTTTGAAACTTCACAACTGGTAAACTTTATAAAGGGGAAGTGTTTTCTAAGAGTAAGCAATGGAACTAAAGGAAGAGAGATTATCTAGAGCAATTAGTGCTTTTTCTAGAAGACAGATTCTAAGATTACTTGTAGATAAGGAGATGACTGTTAAAGAGGTTGCTGAGAAGACTGGGCAATCGGTTTCACTTGCTTCTCGTCATTTAAAATTGTTATATGATCTTGGTTTTTTAAACGTGCGTAAGGAATTCCCAAACAAATTCTATTCATTGAAGATTAAGGAGTTAAAAGGATTATTGGATATTTATGATAAGGTGATTAGTAAAATATGAGGGCTAAACAGAATAGAGGTCGGGGAAGAAAGAATTGTTTAGCTAGCGAGAGATTGATTTTAGGATTAATGTTAATTATTTCTATGGTTGTATTGATTGGACCTTCTATTGGAGATGTTGAATTCGGTTCCATTGCTACTGATTTTTCTTCTTTTGGTGGGGCGGTTATTTCTGGTTTTGAAGGAAATGTGTTAACTGGGGCCAATGTTTTAGGTACTAGTGGATTGGGAATTTCTGCTCTGCCAGTAGTTAGTAGCTTGGTGTTGACTACTTCGGGAGGAAATAATTATGCTTCTGAAAACTTGACTGCGACGTGGACAGTTTCTGATGGAGATTCAAATCCAGTGAAGAATATTACTACTTGGAATTTAAGTGGAAAATCTTTTACATTACTAACTGTTCCTTTTGAAACTGATGGGTTAGATAATGTTACAAATTATGTAGATGGTAGTTCTGGGACTGTTCAGGGTGGAATCTATAATCCTGGAGGGGGTTATGATGGTTGGGGAGCATTTGAATTTGATGGTGGTTCGGAAGCAGCAGACCAAATTAACTTTAGTGATGTTGATTTGAGCCATGTTGGTTATTCTATTGAAGTTTGGGCCAAATTTAATGACAATACCGGACAACAACCCATCTTGGCATTAAATACTCCTTTTACATCAGATGAGTTGTTGATTGGAATAGATAATAATGATTTTGATACTGGAAATATTACTTTTGGTGTATATAATAGTACTTGGCAAGAAGTTAGTTCTACGACACTTCCAAATGTTGGGGATTGGTATCATATTATTGCTGTACAGAACGATACCCATAAAGTAATTTACATTAATGGCCAAAACGAAGGCACCACTGCAGAGGTTTCAGTTCCGTTGAAAACTACACTTTCAATTGGAAAAAGAAAGTATACTAATCTTAATTTTAATGGAACTGTTGATGAATTGAAAATTTATAATTATTCTTTATCCGCTGAACAGGCTTCAGCCTTATATCAAAATAAAACGGGATTAATTGTTTCTCAAGAAACTTCTGTAGATGACGTTTGGTCTGTTTGTGTAACTCCTAATGATGGGATTAGTGATGGTACTGAAGTTTGTAGTTCTGATTTGACAATTCTAGCAACTCCTTCTTGTGGAGATACAATCACTGTAGATACCACCTTAGGTATTAATTTGACTGGTTGTACTGGAGATGGAATTGTTGTTGGGGCAAGTAATATTGTTCTGGATTGTGCAGGATATACCATAACTGGAGATGGAGGAGCAACAGATGCAGGGGTGGGTAGTAATGCAGGAGATAGCAATGTTACTGTGAAGAATTGTATTATTGAGAATTTTGGAATTGGGATAATATTTGATAATAGTGATAATTCAACTATGTTTAACAATACTATCCAACATGTAAATATTGGTGGTGCGGGAGCAACAATAATTTCTTTTTCAAACGGAACTAATGCGAATATTTCTTCGAATACTATTTACAATATCACTGCAGATGCTGGTGGTGGCCCTATAGGGATTTCTTTTTCAGAAGGTGCTAGTGGAACTAGTGCTAATGGAATTATTTATGGGAATAATATTAGTTTGTTTAGTGGAGATGGGAATAACAATGCTTTAGCTATTGACATTGGTGATGACACGGTGGGGACTTTAGTTAATGCTTTAGTTATGGAAAATGTTGTTGATAGTATGAATTGTACTAATCCTGATTATGGGATGCCACCAAATGATTGTGGAACTTTTGAAGGCGGAATTGGAATAAGAGTTCGTTCCGGTGATGGCATTAATGTTACTGAGAACAATATTAGTAATACTGGAACTGCTATTGTGGCGAATAACCATAGTTTGTTTATTAATAAGAATCTGATTAATGGGAATAATTATAGTGCACATACTGGATCTCCTGGAATGGGGCCGGGATTATGGAATGGATATAATCATACCGTGTGGGAGAATAATACTTTTGTTGGGAATGTGAAAGGGATTTATATTTTGGGTGATACTTTTAACAATACGTTTTTGAATAATAATTTTAGTGGAGATACTCAAAGTATTTTAGATATAGGTACTGAAGTGAATTATTTGATTTATAATAATAGTTTGGGAGAGATTAGTTGGGATGGACTGTTGAATATGAACTTGACTGCTGATTTAAGTCATGGAGTGAATTTGTTTATTGGAAATAATACTGCGGCATTTAATTCTTCTGTGGCCACTAACTTTAATGGTTCGGCTAATGTTACTTTGAGAACTTTGGCTTTGACGAGTATATCTGAAATTAGAAAGTGGGGGGAGTTCAGTACGAACAGTACTGAAATCATTTCTAATGGAAGTGATTGTATTGCTGGAGGAAGTTGTAATAATTTAAGTTATGCTGGTGGGGTGTTGTTGTTTAATACAACTAATTTTAGTAGTTTTAGTGCTAATAGTGTTTTGGCTTGTGGAGATACTATTACTTCAAGTACTACAATCACTGCTAACTTAAGTGGTTGTTCTGCAGATGGATTAATCATTGGAGCAAATGATATTACTTTGGATTGTGCAGGATATATGATAAATTATTCTGCTAGTGCTTCTGGAGATGGAGTAGATAACTCTGGAGGATACAGTGGAGTTACAATCAAGAATTGTTTGATAATTTCTGGATCTTCTACTGCAAATGATGGAGTGAATTTAGGGAATGCAATTAATAATATTGTTGAGAATAATACAATTAATACTGCAGGTGGAGCGGCAAGGGGAGTCTTATTGAGTTTCTCTAATGATACAACTGTAAGGAATAACAATATCACTGTTACTGGAAGTACTGGTGGAGGGATCTTGGCTGCGGCTTCTTCGAATAATACTATTTATGAGAATAGCATAGTTTCCCAAGGAACTTATGGAATACAGATGCAATCAACAACAGATAATAATTTGATCTGGAACAATAATATTTCTGATACTGATAATGCGACAATCATTGATACAACTGGGACGACGAGTACGAATATATTAATTTATAATAATAGTTTTGGACAAATTAACTGGACAAAAACTGATTTGAGTACTAACATAAGTTTAGCGATTGGAGATACCATATTCTTAGAAGATAATTTGACTGGATTAACTGATAATAATTTAGCGCTTGAACTTAATGGTACGGCAGTAATTGAATTAAGAGGGTTGCCTTATGTGTCCGAACCTTATTTGCTTAAAGATGGGTTAAGATGTGATAATGGTGATGATTGTAATACTACCTATGGCGGTGGCATATTGTCTGCCAATATAAGTTCATTTAGTAATTATACTACTACAACTGGTTATTTCTGTGGAACTACAATTACATTGGATGCTACATTGACTTCTGACTTAAATGGCTGTCCGGGAGATGGGATTGTTATTGGGGCAAGTAATATTATTTTGGATTGTGCAGGATTTACGATTAGAGGAGATGGGGGAGCGACAGATGCAGGGGTAGCTAGTAATGCTGGAGACAACAATGTTACTGTGAAGAATTGTGTAATTGAAAACTTTGGAATTGGAATAATATTTGATGATAGTGATAATTCAACTATTTTTAATAATACTATCCAACATGTAAATATTGGTGGTGCGGGAGCAACAATAATTTCTTTTTCAAACGGAACTAATGCGAATATTTCTTCGAATACTGTTTACAACATCACTGCCGATGCTGGTGGTGGCCCCATAGGGATTTCTTTTTCGGAAGGGGCAGGAGGAACTAGTGCTAATGGAATTATTTATGGGAATAATGTTAGTTTGTTTAGTGGAGATGGGAATAATGATGCATTAGCTATTGACATTGGTGATGACACGGTGGGGACTTTAGTTAATGCTTTAGTTATGGAAAATGTTGTTGATAGTATGAATTGTACTAATCCTGATTATGGAATGCCACCAAATGATTGTGGAACTTTTGAAGGCGGAATTGGAATAAGAGTTCGTTCCGGTGATGGCATTAATGTTACTGAGAACAATATTAGTAATACTGGAACTGCTATTGTGGCGAATAACCATAGTGTGTTCATTAATAAGAATAGAATTGAAGGAAATAATTATAGTGCACATACTGGATCGCCTGTGGGTCCAGGGACGTGGAATGGATATAATCATACCGTGTGGGAGAATAATACTTTTACTGGGAATGTGAAGGGGATTTATATTTTGGGAGATACGTTTAATCATACTTTCCTGAATAATAATTTTAGTGGAGATACTCAAAGTATTTTTGATAGAAGTACTGAAGTGAATTATTTGATTTATAATAATAGTTTGGGAGAGATTAGTTGGGATGGTTTATTGAATATGAACTTGACTGCTGATTTAAGTCATGGAGTGAATTTGTTTATTGGAAATAATACTGCGGCATTTAATTCTTCTATTGCTGCTAACTTTAATGGTTCGGCTAATGTTACTTTGAGAACTTTAGCTTTGACGAGTATATCTGAGATTAGGAAATGGGGAGAGTTCAGTACGAACAGTACTGAAATTATTTCTAATGGAAGTGATTGTATTGCTGGAGGAAGTTGTAATAATTTGAGTTATGCTGGTGGAGTGTTATTATTTAATACAACTAATTTTAGTAGTTTTAGTGCTAATGAGGTTGCGGCTACAGATAGTACTGCTCCAACGTTTGAGAATTTAGTTAATACCTCTTTGAACTTTAGAAGATATCAAAACTTTACTGCGAATATAACTATCAATGATACTGGAAATGTAAGTGGATATATCTTTAGTACCAATGCTACGGGAACGTGGAGTAATGATAGTTTTGTGGCCGTGAGTGGGACTAGTTACAATGCTTCTGTAGATAAGAATATTAGTTTGGCTAAAAACGGGGAGATCTGTTGGTATTATTGGGCTAACGATAGCGTAGATAATAATGCTTCTTCTTCAACAGAGTGTTTTACTGTGCAGAATACTATTCCTGGAGTGGCTACAATTTCTATGGAGCCAACGAGTCCGGTTACTGCTAATGACTTATATTGTAATGTGACCACGAATAGTAGTGATGTCGATGGTGATATTGTTAATTATACTTATGTATGGATTATGAATGGGGTTGAGAATCTTACCTCTGGACCAACGGGTGAAGTTTTTGATTCATTGAATAACAGCAATACTTCAAAAGGAGAAGTGTGGAATTGTACGGTAGTTCCTTTTGATGGAGATGCTAACGGGACTAATAGTACTTCTTCATTGACTATTGCAAATACTGCGCCTACTGCTGTTAATTTAACTTTAGTGTCTAATGATTCTTTGAATAGAACTAATGGGACTTTGATTGGAAATTGGTCAATAAGTGATGGAGATGGAGATGGCCAAACAGATAATGAAACTCTGTGGTTTAATGGATCTGTGACTGTAAGTGGGTTAGAGAACTTTAGTTCGATTGCTTCAGGAAATGTAAGTGAAGGAGATACATGGATCCTGAGTGTGAGAGTTTATGATGGGACTGATTGGAGTTCGTGGGTTAATACTTCTTCGTTAACTGTGCTGGATGTTACTGCTCCTAATGTAACTTTGAGTTTTGGAAGTATTACTGCAAGCAGTTCGGTGATGAGTGTTACTGTTGATGAAAGTGCTACTTGTAATTATACTGGGGCAGGAAGCGGAGATTTGGGGAGTGGAACTTCTTTTAGTCAGACATTGAGTAGTCTGAATGCAAGTAGTGAATATAATTTAACAGTTTATTGTAATGATTCTAGTGGCAATAAAGGAAATGGTACTGGAAGTTTTAATACCACTGCGGCAGCGGCTGCTACCACTGAAGAATCTACTGCATCTAGCAGTAGTGGTGGCGGAAGTAGTAAGATTACTTGTTTCAAGGACGAAGATTGTGGAAAAGATGGGTATGTGGGAGAGAAGTTTTGTGGAATAAATGGAGTGTACCGGGTTTATGAAAGCTGGACTTGTACTGGTGCAGGTAAGTACGGAGCGAAGTGTGAGTCTAATGAAGAAGATAAATTAATTGAAGGGTGTGATAATGGTTGTAGTGGTGAAATTTGTTTAGGTGCTCCTTTAGAAGAAGAAAAATCTGGAGAAGGAGTAGAAGGGTTTGTTGAAGAAGAAGCAGAAGGAAGATTGTCTTTAGCAGGAAAAGCATTCTGGGATAATTTGGGAGTGGTTGTCGGAGACTTGACTGAAGTCTGGATTGGTTTGATTGTTTTAATCTTGTTAGTTTTCGTTGGAATGTATGCTTATCAGAAGAGAAGTGTGTTGGAAAGATTTGTTGTTTATATAGGTGAAGGACTAAGGGCTGCAGTGCTATTTGTACCTTGGTTTGTTGGATTTATTGGTAGAGAAATTAAGTTAGTCTTTAGAAGAAAAGAAAGAAAAGTTGTTGTTGGAACCGCTGGGGCTGCTGGTAGAATTGTGGTTTGGTTAAAGTGGACTATGACTAGTTTATTGAAAGGAGTGTTGTGGCCTTTCAGAATTGTTAAAGAAGGAAGTGGATTTGTATCTAAGAAAACAACTAGGGCTGCTAAAAAAGCAAGTCGAAAAACAATGGTGACCAGTGCAGAGATTGCGGGTAAGGCTGCTGTAGGAGTTAAGTGGTCGTTAAAGAGTTTATTGAAGGGAATGTTATGGCCGTTCAGAATGATTGTGTTGTTGGGAGAGGTTATTGCTAGAGGGACTTATCATTTGGCCAGAAAGGTTGTTGTTGGAATTGGCCAGGGAATGGGGCATCTGGTTGTAGGAATTAATTTTGTTGTTGAACGGATGGCTGAGTCTTTGAGATGGCGAAGAGAGTCTGCTAGATCTGAAAGAGAGTTGGCGGCTAAAGAAGTGTCTAGGGCAGTGAGGAAGACTAGTGGGAAGGTTGTTGTTAGTACGGCTGAGATTGCGGGTGAGGCTGCAGTGGGAGTGAAGTGGTCGTTAAAGAGTTTATTGAAGGGAATGTTATGGCCTTTCAGAATGATTGTGTTGTTGGGAGAGGTTATTGCTAGAGGGACTTATCATTTGGCCAGAAAGGTTGTTGTTGGAATTGGCCATGGAATGGGGCATCTGGTAGTAGGAATTAATTTTGTTGTTGAACGGATGGCTGAGTCTTTGAGATGGCGAAGAGAGTCTGCTAGATCTGAAAGAGAGTTGGCGGCTAAAGAAGTGTCTAGGGCAGTGAGGAAGACTAGTGGGAAGGTTGTTGTTAGTGTTGGTCATGGAATGGGGCCTTTAGTTGTTGGATTTAGATTTGCTGTCAAGAGATGGGTTGAATCTTTAAAATGGCGAAGAGAGTCTGCTAGATCTGAAAGAGGGTTGGCGGCTAAAGAAGTGTCTAGGGCAGTGAGGAAGACTAGTGGGAAGGTTGTTGTTAGTACGGCTGAGATTGCGGGTAAGGCTGCTGTAGGAGTTAAGTGGTCGTTAAAGAGTTTATTGAAGGGAATGTTATGGCCTTTCAGAATGATTGTGTTGTTGGGAGAGGTTATTGCTAGAGGGACTTATCATTTGGCCAGAAAGGTTGTTGTCAGTGTGGCAAGATTCCTAGGAAAACTTAGAAGTTTCGAAATCGAGTTGGGAGCTGGGACCAAGAAATTCTTTAGAGGTTTGTTTAAGGGAGTGAAGAAACTCGGAAAAGGAATAAAAGGAATTGGAATCTGGTTAATTGTATTAATTATTGGATTCTTAGATTTAGTGTACTCTGCCCCAATAAAAATTGTTAATTTGATAGTCAAATCTAAGGAAGAGAAAGAAAGGAAAGAAAGAGAGATTGCTGTCTCTAAAATTATGTCTGAGATGAGATCTAAGGGCGTGGCATTAGCTGAGAAGATTATAGAATTAAGTGGAAGAGGATTGTTGAAGAGAGAAGTCCGAGAATATTTAATTGAAGAAGGTTGGGACAAGAAAGTTGTTGATCAATATATCAAGGAGTTTTATACAAAGAAGAAAGTTGAGAGAATTAAAAAGAGCAAGTTAGAAAAGAAATTAGATTGGGTCGATCAAGAATTGAAGAGAGTTGGAAGTGGAGATTTGGGAGTGAAGGTAGCTGAAGAAAAGTATCAACCAATTAAGCCAAAATTAAAGAAAATAAAAGAAATTGAAATTAAACCATTCGGAAGAAAAGTTTCTGTGGGGGCGAAGAAGCGGTTGGAGAAAGAACTACGTTATTTAGAAGAAGAGAAGAGAAGATTAAACCTAGGAGTTGTTGAAGAAGGTGGAAAAGTTCCAGTTGTTGTTAAACTAAAGAAAAGGAAGTTGGAAGAGGTTAAACCGTTTGGAAAGAAAAATATTGCAATTAAAAAATTGAAAAGAGAAGAAGAGTTTTTAGAAAAGGAATTGGCTAAGTTGGAGATGCACACCGTAAAAACTAATCAGAAAGAAAAGGTAGTGGTTGATATCTCTAAGCCTAAATCAAAGATTAAGAAAAATTTTGGGAAGAAAGAAGATAAGGAGAAATTAAAAAGAGAAAAATATTGGGTAGAAGAGATATTAAAAAGATTATAAGTTTATTCTTTAACTTTTATTTTACAAGAAAAAGGAAATTTCTTAGAAGCTCTTTCCATAGCTAGTTTACCAACTTTAATGTTTTCCTTGTTAAGACGGACTTCCATAACGGTTTGTCCTTCTCTAATTCTAGCGGCAGAACCTACTGGTTTACCAAATGATTTCTTCATCCCTGTACTCATACGGTCAGCTCCTGCTCCTGCTGCCAAAGGGTTTTCTCTGAGAACGTGGAAGGGATAAACTTTGATTCTAAGGTGATAGGCCTTACCTAGGGTTCTTTCTAGAAGTCTGTTAGAAGTCATCCTTGCGGATTCAATAGCATTATGTCTTAAGTGCATGGCTTTGGTAGAATGTAAAGTGACTAAAGAATCATATTCTTCTCTAGGATCACCCATATCAAACTTGATTATTTTCATATTAGGAAATCCTCCCCTAACATAATTCTTCTTAGTATACTTACTAATTCGAGTATAAGGTCTTTCGAGCTTCTGGTACGCTGCATTCTTCCTTAGTTTTGCCATGTTTAAGCTAGAAAATGGAGTCATTTATAAATATTTCTGAGTGGGGATGGACTCATTCTAATGTATATTGTAAGCCAACAATGTTTATATAGGTTTTAGGGAGTATAATAATATGGCAATCGCAACATTATTTGGTGAAGAAGAGAGTGGTGACCAAGGAGTTGTTGGTTTATTAGGAGAAAAAATACACCAAAATAAACTTAGTTATTTACAATTAATCAATAAGTTTTCAGATTGTGAATGGATAGTCCCTTCAGTTTACAGACAATTAACAGAAGAAGGAAAGAAAATTGTTGATGCTTATGAGGGAGATTTGAGTTCTAAATTGGAGAGAAATCTAAGAGTTGTACAATTTGGACGTCTTTTAAATCCAGAGATGAGCTCAATGGATGCATTTGTTTATGAGTTGGGAGATGTTCTCTGGCACGGCGTTGAAGGATTAAAAGATGATTTGAAGGCTCTTAATAAACCCGAAATTAACTCAGCATTTACTTATCTTGCGGCAATTGATGTTGTTCATAAGGGGATAGAAGCTGGTTTGTTAGAACTTAATCCAAAAGGTTCTCCTAATGATGCTTGTTATTTGAAGTATTTAGGAAATTAATATTTATTCAAACTGAGTTGGCCTTTTCTTTTTCCTTTTGGGATTTCTTTTATTTCTTCTCCCAGTTGTTTCTTTATGTCTACTGCAATGGTGGGGCCGAGAATTTGGCTTAATGAAGTTATATCTACTTTCTTGAGATCTCCGAGATCTTTGAGATTATTATTAACGAGTTTTCTAGATCTGATTCTTCCAATTCCTTTTAGTTTTAATAATGGGAGGAGATCTTCTTTAACTCCGTTTTTAATTCTGATTCTAAGTTTGCTTATTTCTCTGATTAATAGACGGTCTAAGTTAGTTAATTTTGCTAATTCATGAGAGGCATAAAGAAGCCAGTTAGCAATTTCCATCTTTACTCTGATTTCTCCTGGGCGAACATCAAATTCTTCTAAGAGGAAATCTTCTTCTTTTTCATTGATCCATGCTTCAAAGAAAAGAGTGGTTTTGATAGAGTTAATGAAATCGTCATATTCATAGTCGAAGGCACTGGGCTCTTCTTGTAAAAGAAGATCATAATTCTCAACTAATGATTCTTGGATTTTGTCTTGTTCTTTCACCTTAACTCTAAGTTTGGGGTACATTTCTAGTGAGTTAGAGATCATCTGAAGTATGGAGAAGGGTTTCTTTTCTATAGTGAAGTTTTTTAGGCAATCAAGAAGATGTCTTGCAGTAAGAGGATCTAGATATAATTCAGATACTCTTTTTCCAATAAGAGTGGAGCGAATGGATCCTTGAGGTGGTTGGTTAATTTTGTTAGCTGGAGTAAAATCAGATGGAGTGGTTGTTTTTTCGGAAAGAGTTATGAAACCCCATTCTTCTAGAAGGGCAGTGATTTTTTCCATGATGGCTTCTAATTTAAAAGTGTCTTTGAATTGGTGGGCCCAAAAAGTTTGGGAGAAAAAATTCTTCATGCTTTCATAATCTTTGATTATTCCTGCAGAGATTAAAGAGAGGAGATACATTCGGAGAGCTGGTTCTGCTGCTAACTTTGAGTAGATCTCTTCTGGTTCCCCAAGAATATAACGTTCATGAATCTGTTCTTTTTCAGCTTCAGTTTTAGCAATAGCAATTGCCTCTCCAAAAGATTCGTACTCTGGACGTCCTGCTCTTCCGGCCATTTGATAATATTCTAAAACTGGGATCCAATCCATTCCTCGTCTTCCAGAATAACGTTTGAGAGACTTGAGAATAACTCTAAACGCAGGTAGGGAGAGGCCTGCTGCTAAGGTCGGAGTGGCACAGATAATTTTAATAGTTCCTTTTTTGAATTCTTCTTCAATGAGATCTTTTTGTTGAGAAGTGAGGCCAGAGTGATGGAAGGCCATTCCTTTTTTGATACAATTGGAAAGACGTCGGCATTGTTTTGTTGGAGAGGATATAGACTTGAGGACTTTCTGAGATAGATCAAGTAATTGGACCGTGGTAAGTTTAGATAATTCTTCAGCAGTCTTTTCTGCACTAGCCCTACTGGCAGTAAATACTATGGCTTGCTTGTTCTTGTCTAGTGTGTCCTGGGCTAATTGGTGAAGTGGATCCATCTTAGGTTTATGATCAGGGGGAATTTATTAAGTTAATGGTAAAGAAAGAAAAAATTAATGTTCGATGATATAGACTTTGTAATCCCCTTCTGTTGGTTGGGGGAGGGAAGGAGTAATCTTCTCTGGAGCGGTTACTCTTACTTTCCATTCATACTCTGTTTCATACATTCCATCTGTGGCTTTTACTTTGATTGTTTTTGTTCCAGGAGAAACAAAAGTTCTCTTCAAGATAGGCCCATCAATAGCTTCTTCTTCCCAGGAGTTAAAAGACCATTCAAAAACAAGAAGGTCTTGATCTGGGTCCTCTAAGTCGAAGTGGAAATCTACTGGTTTATTAACTTCAGCAAAGATTTCTTTAGCAGGAGTAGGTGAGCCAATCCTTGGAGCTAGGTTGATGTTTTTTACGGTGATTACAACTGGATGCTTTACAATAAAATCTCCATCAGTAGAGGTGAAATCGATCCTCAGATGTTCTGCTTCATCGTTGAATTTTTTATTTAACCAAGAAGACCACTCAAACCATTTGCTTTCTCCTACACCTTCTATTCCAGCAGTGGTTTCGAAAGAGGGAGTCCAGGAGAATATTCCGTTGGTGAATGATGCTCCCTGGGGAAGATTTTCTGCAGTTAGTTCTAAATAATCATTATCTGGATCCTCCGTGGAAACGGAAAATTGAAGTTGTTCTCCTTCATTGAGTTTATAATAATCTTTGGAAACTTTAAGAGTTGGAAGACGATTGTTTTTGAGAACATTTACTTCGATAATTTGTTCTGTAGATAGGAATCCGTCTGAAACAATAACCGTTAAATTATAGGTGCCTTCATCTTCGTAAGTAGTTTTCCATTCTCCTTTCTGGTTTAATGGGGCGGAGAAAGTATAGGTTAAGAAATCTTGATCTGGATCTATTGCAAAAGGTTCTAAGGATACTGTTTCTGTTTCTGTGAGGGTAAGAGGTCCAAGTGGTTCAATCACTGGGGCTTGATTAACATCATTAACAATTAATTTTATTTCTTTAGAAGTGCAAAGATCTTTTCCACAGGCATGAACAGTTATCAAAGAAGATTCTGCCTTGAAAATAAATTTGTCTAATCTAAGTTTGTTTAGAAAGTTAGTAATAAAATTAGGTTGTCTTTGAACGTAATTAAAATCTGGTGTCCACTCTAAAGTGTTTTCATCTAGAGAGGCTCCAAGAGGTAAGTTTTCTATGGTAATAAATAAATCGTCCTCATCAGGATCAGTTATTTCTAGTTCAAGGGAAGTTTCTTCTCCTTCATTAAAGAATAGTTCTTCTGCAAGATTGATTTCTGGAGCAAGATCTACATCCTTAATAATAATAGGGATTTCTTTTTCTACAGTTAATTCTCCATCTGTAGCAATGATTTTAGTAGTAGATTCTCTTGAATCTAAGTAAGTTGTTTGCCATTCTCCTTTTTCGTTAAATGGTTCTTCAAAAGTATAAGTGATGATGTCTCCATCAATGTCTAATTGAGAAAGTTGGAAAGAAACTTTTTCTCCTTCAGAAACAATTATTTCAGGATGATTAATTTCTGGAGCACGGTTGATATTTTCTACAGAAAGTATCCATGAAGAGGTTAATTCTGTTTGTTGATCTGAAGCAATAAGAGTTAAGGTGTGTTCACCTGCAGAAGAAAAATCAAAATGGTAAGGAAATGATTCTTTTTCTGAGATTACTTCTCCATCTAACATCCAAGTAAAAGACAAATCTTCTTCATCTGAATCTTCTACCACTGCATAAAATTCATGAGTAGAATCCTCAATAAGATTTAATTGTTCTTCTTCGCTAAATGAAGAGATTAACTCGGGAGCTTGATTTTTATTAAGAACTTCTATTTCTATTTCAGCTTGATCCTTATATTCAAGATCGGAAATTGTTAACTTGGTTTTGTGTAATCCTTCATCTTTATAAGAAGGGGTCCAAGTTCCTTCTTCATCAAATGGTTCTTCAAAGATGTATTTGAGTTCATCTCCATCTGGATCTGAAGCGAGGGGTTTTAAATCAACGGTTTCTTGTTCATATACAGTTAGTTTGTTATTCTTGATCTGAGGTGGTTGATTTTTATTTTTAACAAGAAGAGTTACTTCTTCTTCATTTTGAGAAACTCCATCAGAAGCAATTATTTTTGTGAGGTAAGTTCCCTCATCATCTAAAGTTGTTTGCCATTCTCCATTTTCGTTAAACGGTGATTCGTAGTAAAAAGTAATTTTGTCTCCATCTGGATCAATTGCAGTAGGAACAAGTTTAACTAAATCGTTCTCAACAACTTCTAAAGTAGTAGTTGCAGAAGTGATAGTAGAAGTGGACAAACTAATTAAAAGGAGAAAAAGAAAAGGTACAATAATTATCTTTAGTTTGTTGAGAGTCATTATTCTAAAAAATAAAATTAAAAAAATTAACCTAGAGTTACTTCAATAATCTCTGGAGGCATGTTGATATCTTCAACGACTAATTTTATTGTTTTAGTCACTGTGTCTTTCCCATCGAAGGCCCTAACCGTCACAACATATTCTCCATGATTTGTGTAATCTGTTTCCCAAACGCCATCGTTACCTACTGGTTCAGAGATTGTTAAGGTTATTTCATCTTCATCTAGGTCTGTAACTTCTGGTTCAAGGGAGACTGTATCTCCTTCTTGGATATTCAAGTCCACTAAACCAAAAACTTCAGGTAAGACATTTACATCTTGAATTGTCAACAAGAAACTTTCTTTATTGTCTAATTCTCCATCATTGGCAGTTACTGAGATTTCATATTCTCCCGCACTGGTGTGGTCTGTAGTCCAAGAACCTGTTTCTAGAGGAGAAGATATTTTTACACTAACTTGGTCACCATTAGGATCAATTACTTGTGGTTCAAGTTCAATAAGTTCTCCTTCTTTGATAACCATGTCATTAATTATTTTAATGATTGGGGGTACATTCACTCGGTTAACTACTAAAAGGATGCTTTTCTTAGTGGTTAGTTTTCCATCAGTGGCAGTAATAGTAATAACATATTCCCCTGCATCTCCGTAATTAGTTTTCCATTTACCTTGTTCGTTTAAAGGTAAGGAGAAATAATATTCAACTACATCTTTATCTGGATCATTGATTTTTACCTTAAGATCAACTAATTGATTTTCTTTAACTTCAATTACTTGGAGATCAGAAAGATCTGCTGATTCTTCGGTTTCAGAAACGATAATCTCTTCTGAGACATCTTCAGTTGGTTCTTCTAAATTAACTTCTTCGTTGATTAGTTCTTCTTCTAACGAAGCAATTTCGTCTAATAAATTTATGTCTTCTGGGTCCTGAGGAACTTCGTAAGCCTTATAATCTAGGCACCCCACTATAAATAGAAGGATAATCAATATTGCTGGAACAATTAAAAATTTTTTCATTAAATCCACCCCCCGATATAACTATTGAAATAGTTTAGTCAGTTTTTTATCTATTCCAGAATGATAACTCTTATTTAAAGATTTATAGGCAAGAATGTATATTGTGGAATCGTTATTGTGGAGAATTTATAGACTCAACCAAATAAGTGAAAAATGGTGGCCCCGCCGAGACTTTCGAAGCTACTAGACAACCAGACAAGTACTGGTAAAATATATAAGTAACTTTATGAATAAAATAATAAACAAAGAGTTGGAAACTATGAATAAAATAAAACTCCCAAACAAAATGAATCTCCTTCTAGCAGAAGAGGTTGGGTTGCATCTGGGTGATGGGAGTATGAATTATTACAACAATAAAGGCCTCTATCAATTAAGAGGTCATATAATTGATGATCAAGAACATTACCAATTAAGAATTAAATGGATTTACAAAAAATTGTTCAATATTGATCTTAATTTAAGAAAAATGCCCTCTTGTGGAGTTTATGGGTTTCAAATTTGGTCCAACGAATTAGTAAAATTCAAAGAAGAATTTTTGGGTTTGCCTTTAGGCAAAAAGATTGAATTTGGCATACCAAAAGAAATAATAGATAATCTTGGATTTTCCAAATCTTTTCTTAGGGGTTACTTTGATACAGATGGATGTTTGTATCTTGAAAACAAAAACGGGAAGCCTTATCCTCGAGTTGAAATGTCTACTATCTCCCAGACTTTTGCTTGTCAACTAAATGAAACTTTAACAAAATTAGGTTTTAAGTCCTCTTATTACATAGAAAAACGTGGGAAATATGGTTGGCAAGATTTACATAGATTCATTGTCAGAGGAGATAATATGACTAAAAAGTGGTTTGATGAGATTAAGCCAAAAAATCCAAAACATAACAAAAAATTTTCTTTGATCAAATTAAATAAAAATGTGGCCCCGCCGAGATTTGAACTCGGGACCTCACGATGACTGCCTTTCCTGATATCAGTTTCGCCTCTCTTACGAGAACGTGCGCTCTACCAGGCTAAGCCACGGGGCCGTATTGTGCTAGAATAAGGGGTTATTTTTAAAGATTGCGGATAATAAAATTTTTATACTACTTATCTCTTTAATTTAGAAAATGAAAAATAACAAAGTTGGGGCAGGTTTTGGAGTAATGTTAATGAAAGAAGGGAAGATTCTTCTTGGTAAAAGGCATGATGATGCCGAGAAAGCAGATTCTTTATTAAATGGAGAAGGGACTTGGACTATGCCTGGTGGGAAATTGGAGTTTGGTGAGAGTTTTGAAGAAGGTGCTGCTCGTGAAGTAATGGAAGAAACTGGGATTCAATTAAATTCCTCAAAAGTTATTTGTGTTTCTAATGATAGAGTTGATACAGCTCATTTTGTCACAATTGGATTGTTTTCTGATGATTTTTCGGGTGAAGTTGGAGTGATGGAACCTGATGAAATTACTGAATGGAAATGGTTTGAGTTAGGTGAGTTACCTGAGAAGATGTTCTTTCCAAGTAAGAATGTATTGGATAATTATTTAGAAGGAAAGTTTTACAAGAGTTAATTTTTTAAAGTATTCTTGGATTCAGAGGTTTATTGGGGCCGTAGTGTAGCTTGGAAGGATTAATTGTCCTGAGCACTATCACCGGCGGCTGGGGGCCGTCGAACCGGGGAAATTGTTTTGAAAGAAGCAGAGCAATTCCGGAATTCAAATCCTCGCGGCCCCATATCTTTCTACTAGGAAGTAACAAAAGATTTATAAAGAATTGTCTTGGTAAAGAAATTAATAAAAATGAAATTCAAGTCTTTGTGCGTGGTAATTGCTAGTTTGCTTACTAGCGTTAATGCTAATGGTTGTTCCGAGTGTGAATATAAGGGACATGTCGGTAAAGAAACAGTTGTTCGGAAAAATGTAGCTAATTATCTTGGAGATTGTGGTCCTGAATTCTGGAGAGAAGTTTTGGTAACACATACTGATGGAAGCAAAACCCTTTTTGTTGATGATACGGATAAAGAGTTAAATAGTTTAGATTATGTTTTCCGAAAAGATGCAACAGGAAAAATGTTGTATGAAAATGGTTCTTGGGAATATGAATGTGGGATTTGGGGGAATGGTAAAGAGATAACCCCTAGAGAACAAGAACAGTTTGAAGAATATTTAGCTAAGACAGAATTAAAATAATATTTCTGAGATGGTTACTTGCCAACCAATTCTTTAACTCTGGCAACTAACTTTGGTTCGATATAATGATTAACTGTAACGACAGAATTTTCTTTCCAAACGTTTTCTTTTTTCACAAATTTTTTGTGTCCTAAATTGTGGGCAATTTCTAAATACAAATCATTAACCTCATTTTTGTTAAGTTTTCTCTTTCCTTTAATGAAATTTTTAACTTTAGTTGTAGCATAATGTGATCTAACAATGTGGGGATAGAATTCCTTACCACAATATTTTTTAAAAGCTAGTTTAAAATCTTTTTCGTGCAAAAGTTTTCCAGTTTCAGAAACAAAAATGAAATCGTTGGATTTGATATTTCTCAAATGTTCTTTTAATCTTTTAACATAAAGATTGGAAAATTCTTTGGTAATGTCTTGTGGGACTCCATCTTTACCGATGTACTTGAACTCCACTTTTGTTCCATTAATAATGACGTCTTTCTTTTTTAATGTAGTCAATCCCTTATGGTTGTGTAATCTGTAATAAATTTCATTACCTACCCTCATTCTTGTTTTTAGTAAAGTATATATGGGTAGGGCGAGATTATCTTTTTTCTTTTTTAATGCCGAAGAAACATTTTTGTTTAATTTAGAATACAATTTGTCGAATTGATTTACTTTTTTGTATTTTTTAGAACGGTTCTTGATTTTCTTTTCAATAGAATAACCATAAGACCACGTTCCTCCAGAATTTTGAAACAGAACATCCCAATGTTCATCTGATTTTTGATCATGTACTGTTAATTCTTTGGCAAACAAAGAATAAGCCTTATCTATTTTTGTTCCATCTGGTAAGATATTTATTCTGGCTCCTTGCACTTTGTTGCCCGGAGATAATTGCCCTTTTAAAAAACGAGGGTCTTTTTTGTCAACCAAAACATTAAAATTCTTATGTGCCTTAAACAACCTTACAATTTGTTTTATGTTAGAGAATTGTTTATTTGATTTTTTCCAAGAGTTTTTGGTCTTTTGGTATGGGATCAAACATTTATTTTGAATTCTAATTGTTCCAATAAGTAGCTCTTTTTTCATTTTAGATATAGTCTTTTATTTTTTTATGTATTTCTTCGTGAACTAGCCAAATTATAAGGATAAGGGCATCTATACTTGCTGCGTATTGGTAGATTCCCCATTGTGGACAAAAATTAAAGAATGGAAGTGGCCAAAAGAAGTTCTTTAATGGACTATCAAGTATGGGGCCATAGAAAAGACAATCTAGAATTAAATGAAAGAACCATCCTGCAGAAATTACATAAAATATTCCTGCCCATTTAGTTTTCTTTTTGTAATGCAGGGCCGCTCCTACGATTAAGAAAAGAACTGGAAATAAAAGTGAATGGGTAAAAAGCCCGTGTATATTTATGGTGGTTTGTGGGAAGAAATTGATTAACCAGGTTAGGGGAATATCGATGTCTGGAATGATGCCTGCAATTCCCCCTATGATTAAAAAGTATCTGGGAAATTTATTTTTACCAAAAACATAATGGCGAAAAATATCTAAGAGAACTATTATTAAGATTACATGAGTTACTGCTAAAGCCATGGGTTTGGTAAATTTCTAGAGAATATAAAGGTTTGGTGGGAAAAAATGGTGGACCCGCCGAGACTTTCGAAGTTCTTTTAACGCATGGGGCTGAGCAACGCGAACGCTGCATTTCGCTCCCAATTGGCGAAAGAACTGAGTCGAACTCGGTTCCCACGGCTGCCAGCCGTGAATAATAGCCGGTATACTACGGGCCCAATTTGTTGTTTAAATTATGTTTAGTTTAAAAAGTTTTATGAAAAACACTTAGCTTTATTAAAAATCACCCAAAAGTTAATAAAAGAAAAAAATCTTCTATAAGTTATGAAAGCGGCGGTCAAGAAAGAGATTCTTAATGATTTGCGTAGGACTGTTGAAATCCTAGAAGTAAAAGATAAAAATGATATTGAAGAATTACGGGTTTTAAGTGATCATGCAATTGAAGAAGTGGCGTTGTATAAAGATTTAGATTTAATTTCTATTACTGTGTTAATTTATTCTATCTATAAGGTGAATAATTGTATGTCTGATGAAGATCAGAAAGATTTAGTTACTGAATTAAAATTTATTATCAATCATTTAGAACAAGGGAACTTGAGTAGGTATAATAAAAGTATAAAGGTTTTGTTTGGGATTGTAAAAAGATGTGATGCTAAAGTAAAAGTGCACCTACAAGACGTGATGACTGCTGCTAAAATTAAAAATAGTTCTTTGTTGTTACAGAAAGGTTTGTCCATAGGGCAGGCTGCAGGACTAATGGGATTATCTAATTGGGATTTACAACAATATGCAGCTAAGACTACTTATTTGGGAGCCCACAAAGAAACTATTCCTGCAAAAAGAAGATTACAATTGGCCTTAAAGATTTTTGGAGTTGGTCAACGTGGATAAAGTAATATTTTTTGATGCTGGACCAATCATCTCTTTAGTTATGTCTAGATTGATTTGGATTTTACCTAAATTAAAGGAAGAATATCCTGGAAAGTTTTACATTACTCCTGCGGTTAAAAAGGAATTAGTAGAAAGACCTATGAATATAAGGCGATTTGAATTTGAGGCTTTACAAGTAACCAAATTAATTGAAGATGGAGTTTTAGAAGTTTATGATAAGGTTCCCCAAAAGATTGTTGATAAATTGAAAACGTTAGCAAATAGTTCTTTTAAAATTGGTAAGAATAATATGGATGTGTTACAAGCAGGAGAGTTAGAATCTCTGGCCTGTTACTTAGATGTTGGGGGAGAAGCAATAGTGATAGATGAAAGAACATTAAGATTGTTTATTGAGAATAGCAAAAATTTAAGAAGATTGTTAGAGAAGAGATTTAGAAGCAAAGTTGTGGCCGACTTAGAACAGATTGATAGATTTAAGAAAGAAGTAGGAGTTGTTAAAATTATTAGATCAGTAGAGTTGGTAGGGGTTGCTTACAAATTTGGTTGGTTGGATAGTTATATCCCTAAGAAAAAAGGGGGCCGAGAAGTATTATTGGATTCTGTATTATGGGCGGCCAAATCAAATGGTTCTGCAGTTACTGGACACGAGATAGAAGAAATTAAAAATTATTTATTGAGTTAGATATTTATTTCTAGATAAGCAAAAACTTTAAAAGGAAGTTTACTTTTAATTTATTAGATGGCTAAAAAGTGTATTATCTGTGAAGAAAATGCAAGTTATAAAATAAAGGACACTCCGGACTTTTATTGTGAAGAATGTGCAGAAGAAAACTTTTCTGATTTAAATTTGTTAGTTAAAGTTGAAGAAGAAGCCCATCGGTTAAAAGAGATTATTAAAGAGAAACTGGATGAAATTTTAGAGAAAGAAAAAGAACTTAAGGAAATGTTGACAGAGAAAGATGCACAAGACGATAAAACTAGGGAAAATTAAAACTTCTAAAACTGAATTAGTTGATATTGCCAAAGCGTGGGCAGTATTAAGTTTAGCTTTTGCAATGGTATTTTCTGGAATAACTCTGTTCAGAGGGACTTTGGCTAATTTATTTACTCTTGATTTTTTGATTATGTTTTTGGTTTCTTTATTTACTGCAGGTTTAGGTTTTCTGCTTCATGAACTTTCACATAAATTTATGGCACAGCGTTTTGGTTGTGTGGCAGAGTTTAGGGCGTTTGATCAGATGTTATGGTTGGCTTTAGGGTTAGCTGCAGTGGTAGGTTTTATTTTTGCCGCGCCAGGTGCAGTAATGATTTCAGGAATGATTACTCGTCGAGAAAATGGAATAATTAGTTTATCTGGACCAGTAACAAATTATGTTTTGGCTTTAATATTTTTGGGGTTGAGTTTTGTAATTCCAGTGGGAGGAATCGTTTGGCTAATTGGTTTCCAAATTAATTTGTGGTTAGGATTATTTAATATGCTTCCTTTTGGTAATTTTGATGGTCGGAAAATTTTATATTGGAATAGATATCTTTGGTTAGGAATGGTTGTTTTTGGAATTCTGTTTTTGTTTGTTATTTAATTTCTCCTCTGAAACCCGTCGATAATTGGCAAAAGTTTATATATAAGTTATTTCATCTTTATTCTTAGTACAAAAAAAGAAGGTCGAGTTTAGTTTCTAAATAAGAGAAGGTGATAAAACTGGGAAAGCAGCACATCTTTCAAGAAGTGAAAAAGTTTAAAATACAAAGGCGCTGTAAAGGTTGTGATGAAAGGATTGTTGTTGACAATGCCAACAGATATTATTGCAGTAAGTGCCGAGGTTATTGAGTTTTTTGTTTTTCTTTTTTTTTATTTTTCTGATGAAAGATTTATAAACAAATACTTTAATGAAAATTTCATAGGTGAGTTCTGATGTTTTATAATCTAAAAGGTGGAAAAATAAAATGGGATTAGGAAATATTGTTATTGGATTAACAACTGCGGCATCTGCAACAATTGGATGTGCAATGTATGGAGTTACTGACGCCAAGGGAACGCCACTTCCTGGAAGAGAAATAGTTTGGCCAGCAACTGAAGTTGCTGCATTTTACTTAGGAAGAGAATGGGGCTTGCCAGATAATGATGCAGATGCTAAAATTGGAGCAATGTATGCAGTAACAACTGCAGTGGTTGGTGGAGCAGCTTATGGGCTAGGATATTTAGTGGGGAGTGTTACTGGATAGAATTTCTTTTGTTTTTCTTTTTTTATTGTTTAAGAAAAAAAATTAATTAAAAATATCTTTGAAGAAATTAGAAACTTTAGAAAAGAAACCTGGTTCTTCAGTTACATCTGACCCCATAGCTTCTCCAACTAAGGGTTGTGGTTCTGGTTCTGAATGAAGTGATTCTTCTTTCTTTTCTTCTTCTACTGGTTCTTTAGAATCTTTAATAACAACAACTTCTTCTGGAAGGATTTTTTTACCAATGACAAACTCTCCCAGACTTTCTGAAGTTAGTGTGTAAAAAACATAGCCATCTTCTTCTTTGGTTAAAGTAGTGGGAAGGTTTTCTCCATTGAAATAGGTTTGAACTTCTTCTACTTTTAATCCTAAATTTTTAAGATTCTGTTCTTTTATTTTGAGAGTTAATTGGATCGGGCCAAATTTGTTGGCTTCCTCTGAAGAAATCATTAAATGAGAAATTGCGATTCCTTCAAATTCCCAAGATACTGTGTCAATTTCTTTAAAATCAATAAGTCCATTTTTAACATCTTCCACGAAAGGGATGGTTGCTTCATATAATGGGGGAGTGTTACGGACTTCAAAAGATAACTGGCTGTCTGCTTTAGCAAAACTAATAGTTTGATAAGCAGCATTTCCGGTCAAATTAGAATCATTGATTGTTGAAGTTATAATTCCCACTACTGAAATAATAACGATTATACCAAAAACCATCCAAAATGATTTGTTTTTTTGTTCTATTTCTTTCCTCTTTTTTGCAACCATAAAAGGTTGTAATGACCTTAAGGTATATAAAATTATTGCAGAAAATCTTATAAAGGAGTGCTGGGTTTTATTCTTTCATTGGGGCTGTAGCTCAACCTGGGAGTGTAAGGGACACGTCTCTGGACTTTCCCTAACATCAGGAAAGAGCACTAGACTGAAGATATTAAAAATCAAGATTTTTGGAATATCCAAAATTAAGATTTTAGACATCTAGGTGTTCGGGGTTCAAATCCCCGCAGCCCCACATTTTTTCTTGACGGTGTTTTTATTTCTCAACTTAAGGAACCAGTAAGGATTTTAGATGCGAAGGCTCCGAAGAGGAAGACTACAACTGTGGAGAGAATGCAATATAACATTACAGAAGAGATCATATTCTTTCCAAGGAGATACTTTTCTCCTAATTTGTCCTCTCCATTTTCAATCCCACTAGAAATTTTAGTAAGAATCCAAGTTATCTGAATAACATAAATCCCTACAATTAACTGGAAATAAAAAGTAGGCATACCAATACCAAAGATTTGGAGCATTCCATCCATTCCACCCATCTCTTGACCTTTTGCGGCGAAATTTTGTAACTGTTCTGAAAGACGTGTAAGGATTAAGGTAACCATAGAAGTTATTCCTACAACAATTCCGGCAATGGCAGGAGTGAGGAAAGCTATTTGTGATTTCATTGAAGATATGACGTCAGCGAGGAGGTCTTTAAGACGTTCATTAACTTTGTGAATTTCTTTAATATAACGAGACATGGAAAGGAGTGCACGGGCAGCTATTTTTGGTCCTTTCTTGACAGATTCGATGAGAACTTTCATTGAAGAATCGATTACTTTGGAAGGGAATCTGGTTAAGGCACCAACTCGAGGGTCAAAGATAGCTTCTTTTAGACCCATACCTAATTTAACAATATTTTTTTCTACAATATTAAAAAAATCTCCAGAAGTGGTTCCTTCCATTGACTGAGCCACTTTAGCAATAGCAAGTTCTGCTGGAACCCCATCGCCCAATCTTCCTCCCAGTTCAAATAAGGCAGAAGAGAATTCTTCTTCCAATTCTCTGGTTTTTTTTCTAATCTTGAAAACATTCTTTGATCTTAGTGAGTAGTAGGCCCCAAAAGACAATCCTATTCCCAATGTAAAAAGAATAGAAAGGATGGTGGAACCTACACCATAAGGCCCAATTTTATCTAAAACATCACAGGCAGGTTTATCTGGTGGACAAACGTAACCCATTAATTTAAAGTTCCCAACTTGAAGTTCAAAGGAAGGGTCAATGGTATGAAGAATTAAAGGACTTAAACCAAGAGTAAAGGCTATTGCAAAAATTAAGATGGCAATGAAGAAAGGATTTACTTGAAATTGTTTGTTTTTTCCCAAAGGGACAAGAATGTTTTTGAATTTCTTTAATTCTGGATTCTCTTCAGAAGAATCTGTGTCACCATAACCAGTGGGTCGACGAGAGAGAATCATCTTTCCTAAATAAAATACAGTTACAGGAATGACTAAGTTGTATAAAGTGGAAATATAAATGGCAATAGATAAAGGAGAAGAACCTTCTCCTCCAGTCATAAAACTGACTATTAGAGGAAGGATTACTAATCCCAAGATAGGAAGAATAATTCCCAACATGTGAAGAATGGTTAAGGGGGCTTTTAGATTGTGGGCATAATGAAGCATCTTTTCATAAGTTCCTTCGAGGATAACGTCGAGAGATTTGTCAAGAACTATTAGCCTACGTTCTTCGGATCCTTCATAAAGAGAAGCTTCAATAAGATTAAATGCTTCAACAAATTCCTTATTCCATTCAGTCCAAGTTTGGAGATAAGCATTGAGGGATTCTTTTATGCTAGAATATTTTTCTGTTTCAATATCCCAAAGAACTTTTTTTAAGTCAAGGGAGATTGGCGGAGCCAAATGATTGGAAGCGAATTCGACTGCTCGTTCTAAATTAGAAGTGTGACGCATATAAGTGACTACATAAAAAACACATTGGACCATTTGATTGGAAGCTTTCATTCGCCAAGAATTTCCTAGAAAAATAGGAAGTTTTTGTAAAACCACTATTAAGATAGCTCCCACTAGGAAAAATAGATAGATAAAGAAAAACATCCCAGTAAGGGTATAAAAGAGTAAGGCTCCAAAGATTATCACGACTATGGGGGCGAGAATAGCAAATGAATATGCTCCAGAAGGGGTTAAGTTAAGATGGCAAAGATTAATGTATTTTTCTAGTTCGGCATGTTTTTTAGGATCTGGTTTTATTTTAAGAATATTTTCTGAGAACCTACAGGCTTTTTCATACCAAGAATAATGGGTGGGGTAAAGTTCTTCCTTGAACTGCTTATATTCTCTAGAGATGATTTCTGGAGTTTCTTTTATTTTAGGAGTTACTTTAATATCCTGTCCCAGTTCTTCTTTCATTTTCCTCTTGTACTTTTCTAGAAGTTCCTGGTATTCTTGTTGATCGTCCATTTATCACCCTCTTTTTAATAGATATTAATAGATGATAGTTTAAAAAGTTTGCTAAGTTTGCTGAGAAAGCTCACAGTTTCCTCTTTTTAACTTCTTTCTTAAGCCATTCATTATATTCAAAGAAGATTCTTACTGGGTCTAGTTTTCCGGTTTCTACTTTTACTTTTTCTGAAAGAAGATGGAAACTATCATTAGCTTTAATGACAAACTCTGCCTCGAGAAGAGAAGGATCATTAACTTCGATAGAAAGTTCTATTAAGGCTTTTTTACAATCTGCTCGAAGCTGGATGTTATTCCATACTGCAGACCAATCTCCAGCAAATTCTTTTATGCTTCCAGCCATTCTTTTTAGAATATCAGAATTACCATTGATTAAATCATCAGTAACTTCTAATTCATCTGTATGGGGGTTGTATTTCATTAGGTCGACAAAAGCTCCTTCTTTCAAAGGATCTTCATCCCATTCTTTTCTTACTTCAGTTATCTGGAGTACTCTTTTGTATTTTTTTAATCCAGAGGCTGATTTGACGGGATTGGTTTGAACAATAATGTCTATGGCTTTAAATGAAGTTTTGGGAACACCAATATCATTAACAACCCTATCGTATACTCCATAAGGAGAAGCGGCGTGAATAGTTCCTGCGACAACGTTGGCTGCTGCACCTACCCTCATAGCTTCAAATAACGCGATGGCTTCTTTAGAACGAACTTCTCCCACAAATAAAGCAGAGTCACCAAGACGAAGAGTTGATCTAATTCCAATTGATGCATCAACTTCAGTTCCAGGGGCAGCAAGTGCGGAAGCTACCTTAAGAGATTCTAGGTTATAGCCTAGTTCACGAAGAGAATCTCCGGGAAGTTCGAAAGTATCTTCTAAAGTAATAATCCTGTACCTTCTCATAATTTCAACAAGGAAAGATCCAAGGAGAGAAGATTTTCCCGAAGATCTAGTTCCAGCAATTAGCATAGTGGCATTATTGTCGATAAGGAAACTAATAAGGCCTGCCGCTAAGGGATTCATCATCCTTATTTTTGGAGAAGTGTATAAAGGGAAAGTCCAAGGATAGTCTCGGTGTCTTCTAAAAGAGAAGGCCATCCCAGTGGGACTAAGAGGGGCAGAGATTGCTGCCACCCTAGATGAGAACCCGGGGATTTTTAATTCGGTATCAAGGATGGGGTTGGCTTCGTCTAAAGGACGGCCGGAAATTAATCTTAATTTAGTTGCCCAAGAATCTACTTCTGCAGGGGTGGGGTAAATATTAGTATAACAATCCCCATAATCTTGGTGGACTAAGAAAATGGGAAGTTCACCATTGGGAGAATTTATGTTAACGTCTTGAACTCTGGGATCGGAAAGAAGAACTTCAATAAGTCCAAAACCGACAGTGTGTCGAAGAAGTGCGTTGGCTAATTGAGAAACTTGTTCTTCTGAGAGTTTGAGACTTTTTTGTTTGAGTAAGTCGTTGATAAGATCTACCCCGATGTTATAAAATACCTCTCTGACTCTTCGAGGGTCAACAAATTCTTCTTTAGTAGGAGAGTGTTCAGACATGATTCTTTTAGCAGTATCAAGAAGTTCATACATCTCTTCAGTAAATTTGAACTCGGGAGGAGTTAAATGATACATAGTTTTGATATTGTCGGAAAAAGAGAATAAATTCACTTCTGTTTTTTCTACCTCTTTACCAAAAGAATAACTTTCAATAATTTCTCCTTCAGGAAATTCTGCCAGTAATCTGGTGTACATAAAATCTGGTTTAGTGGAAGGATGAAAGATGTTTTTATAGATAGAACGATCTCCTAACTTATATCCCGGTAAGTAAGGGGAAAGGTGGGTGATTATTTTTAGGTTTTCTATTTTAGTGATAACTTCGTCGAGTAAAGAAATGAACTGTTCGAGACTAGATTTATGTTGAGGATCGAGAGCTTGTTTTAATTTTAAGTGTTCTCTTCTAAGAAGACGTTTTAATTCTATATATGCAGCAAGAGGATCTTCTTTAAGGGTTTTAGAGATAATTTTTTGGAACTGAGCATAAGTGTTCTTAAGATAACGCTCATGTTGTGGTAATGTAATAAATGGAGAATGGAGCATACGTTCGTCTTTATTGATGTATTTATAGAATAAGGCCAATTCTACAAGTGGAGATGTTTGAGAATAATCATATTCATATTCTCTTCTTTGATTAATAATAAGAGTAGTTATACCTGTAATTTGAGTAAGTAATTCTATGGTTTTAGCCATAGTTAGGGGGCTATCTTCTAAAGTAGGAAAGAAAGGACACTGTTCAGTATGGATCTTGAGAATCTTATTTTCTCCCTCATGGTAGATTTCGTACTCAAAACATTTCTTTTCACGATTGAATAAAGCCATAGATATTGGTAGTCACCCCTTTTGAATACTCACATAAATTTATTATAACTTATTTTCTTAGTAAGGTAAGAAGGGCTATTTTAAATAGTTTACTAGAGCGAAGATGGCAGAAACAAAGAAAAATGAAGTAAATCCTGGTCAGGGGACTGAAATTGGTAAAATATACTCTTGGTTGAAGGGAATAGAAAGTAAAGTTAATAATTTAAGGAGTGAGGTTGAGATTATTAGAGATAACTTATCTAATAAATTTGATAAACTGGATAGGGAACTAAAAACTATTAATTCTGATGTTTTAGAATTAAAGCGTGAAAGTTCTAAAACACAAGAAAAGATGGATTTAATAATAAAAGAATTACGTTTAACTTCTAGTAAGGACGAAGTCATGGTTTTGAAGAAATATATGGATATGTGGAACCCAATGAATTTTGTAACTCAAAGAGACGTAGAACGGTTGGTTGAGCAGAAATTGGAAGAAAAAGAAAATTAAATTTATAAAGGATAGAAAGATTATAAATCAAAAAGGAGGAATGAAATGGCACTTTTTAGTAAAGGAGGATTACCCGTACAGAAAGTTAAACAATTACGAGGAGAAGGGTTGGGTAATGAACAGATCATTAGCGAATTGAGAGCGCAGGGTTTTTCTTTACAACAAATAAATGATGCCATGTCACAAGCAGAAATGGCTAATCCAGAAATACAACAAAATTATGAATGGGAACATGGTCAGGAAGTTCCTAATCAAGGAGCTGGAGCTCCACCACAAACACCACCCCCAGGAGTAGCTCCTGGAGAGATGGCTGGAACTATGCCTGCCGGAGAAACAAGGGGTGTGGAAATGGATGAACGAATGGAAGATATTGCTGAAGGAATTATCGAGGAAAAATGGCAAGACTTTGTTGCAGAAATGAAAAAAGTTTTAGAGTGGAAAGATAAAGTAGAAGAACAAATAAAGAAGATAGAAGGCGATGTTGAGAATTTGAAAACTGATTTTAAAGAACTGCATCGAGGAGTATTAGGAAAAATTGAAGAGTATGATGAAGGAATGAGAGATGTAAGTACGGAGTTGAAAGCAGTAGGAAAGGTGTTTAAAGAAGTAATTCCTGCGTTTGCTGAAGATGTTAAAGAATTAGGAAGTATAACTAAAAGTTTGAAAAAGAAATAATTTTTTCTATTTGTGGTTTTATTTTTATTTTAGTTTTTATTTGATTCTTGGTTTAGGTGATTAAGAAATGATTGGTGAACTTACCACTTAAGTAATCCACTACTTAAAAGAATAACTGCAAAAATTGCTACTCCAAAAAGGACTACTAACCCAACAACCTTGGGGTGGAAGATTATGGCCATAATATTCTGTTGGAAATCACTGGTAGCTACAGAAGGAGTTCCTCCTTCAGTTACAATAACTTCTCCATCAACAGGTTCTCCACCGAGATAAGGGCCAATACTCTGACCTAGAACTTGACCAAACCCTGCAGCGAGAATTAATACAGCAACAGCTAAAATTCCCCATTTAATTGTTTTATCTCCCATGATCATGGAAGTGACATCTTTCTCTGAAGCTCCTAAAACTCGGTATAATAAGAGTAAAAGGATTAAGAAAATAAAGGCGACAACAAACCAAGGGACAACAAAATTAATTAGTTGGATTATTGTGGGTGATAATAAAGCCATTAAAGCCCCAGCCATAGAAACTACAGCATTAAGAGACATGTTTTCTCCCAAAATTTTTGTTTTTTGCAAGATAGCAAATAATAACGCCCAAATTAAAATTACTGGGAAGATAACATTAAAGTACTGTAACAAACCAAGGTCAAGGAATGTGGCCATTTTTTATTTCTTTTTTCTTTTTTTTATTTCTTCTCAAAGAGTTTTCCAATACTCTTTACAGCTTCAACCCCGGCAGTTTTACTTCCAGGTTCTTTGGTGACAAAATAAATGATTAAACCGAATACCAGCACGATTATTAACAACTCCGTTATTTCTGGCGTCCACCAAGAGAAAGCGTTGCTAGGACTATTCCACAAGTTAAGAGCAGTGGTTGATCCAAAGATGTAAACTACAAAAACTATAGAAGCGATAGCAATGAAAGGCATAGCAGATTTAGCAAAATCTCCTCCAAAGATTCCCATTAAAATTAAAAGCATAACTGCAGCAATAGCGACCAAAGAGATACTTGGTAGAGCCTCGTTAATTAACAAAACAGGGTCATATCCTAAGGGATAGGTTCCTGCAAAATGGGGGGCGACGAATAATAGTCCCAAGACTAGGGCAATTATCACATTAAAATTCTTTTTACCTTTGCCTAAGATCTCCGTTTTTTGTAATACTGCAAAAACTATTACAAACACCAGTAGAAAGGGCAGTAAAAAATCTAAAAAACCATACGGTTGAAACCAAGTAACGAAATTTTCAAATACCATTTTTTTTAACCTCTTATTATTGTCTTATTGTTTTATTGTTTTATTAACTTGTTAGTTTATTATTCTATTGTTTTATTTTTTTGTGATTATTCTGATTTTGATTTGGATTTTGGGTTTGGTTCATGTACTACATACCACATAAACCCACCAATAACTGCCAAGAGGATTATTGTAGCAGCCCACTGAGCATCCCAGTAAACAAAGATTGCTAAGGCATATTGTAGCCAATCTAGGGCATTAAGGAAAATGACCACTACACCAATAAACATAAGGACCATAAAAAACTTGGTCCAACCGGGATAACTTTCTAAAGTAAATTCCTTACTACCAAAGAAAACTCCAGCAAGGATCATAAAAGATACTGAGAGGATAAGTAATAAAGCTACATTAGCAATAGTTTCATTAATTAAGGCGACTAATTTTGTTGAAGCGATAACCAAAAAAGCAGTAACAAAAGCAACCATGGAATTAAGATTTTTCTTGGTGGTTTCTGTTCCTTCAATCTTTTCAAGACCAAGAACTTTAGTTTTTTCAAGAATAGCAAACATAATTGTGAAGACTAACAAGAAAGGAAGGATTACGTCATATACTCCTAACTTATCTAAGAATGTAAGTACACCTCTAAAAATGCTTTCTTCTGCCATCTGTTCCTCTTTTGATTGTAGCTTGAATTAATTATTTTTAGTATATAAATGTTGTGGTGATTAAAAGGAAGAAGTAGAAAACATTATAAAGAAAAGTGCTGTTTAGAATGTTATGGTTAACTTCACTAAAATTAGAGAACAGCTTCAAACGTATGATTCAGAAAGAGAGAACTTGATTAAGAAGAGTCGAGACGTATTGAAGTTGAGCAAACAGGTTATTTATTCTGTACACCGAGGAGAATTGGGTGAAGCTAGTAAGTTAATTAATAAAATTGAATTGGAAAAGAAAAAGTTAGATGGAATTGCTAAACATAGCAAGAAGATGTCCTGTGAAGGAAGTTATAAAGTGGCAATTCAAGAATATGTAGAGGCCGTGTTATATTATAGATTTATTAAAACTGGGAAATTAATTGATTTGAAAGTTGCTCCCGAACATTTTGTGTTGGGTTTGGCCGATTTACCAGGAGAGTTGGTTCGTAAAGCAGTGTTTTTGGCAGGGAAAGGAAAAGTTGGATCTGTAAGTAAAATTAAAGACGAAGTAGACATGATTTATGGTGAATTGCTTAAGTTTGATTTTAGGAATAATGATATTAGGAGAAAAGTTGATTCTGTTAAATATGATTTACGTAAGTTAGAAGATTTGGTTTTAGATTTGAAATTGAAAGGAAAGTTATAGTTTCTGAGAGTTATATTTACAAAAGTTTATAAAATTGTTTTTTTTATTAAGAAGAATGAAGAAAGTAATAAAAGAAGCTAAGAAGATTATGGATGATTTTATGAGGGAGCTAGATAAAATTAAATTTAAAGGAGATTTCTTTGTTCGTCGCGATAATAATGTACGGGAAGAGTGTGAAGTGAATAATGAGAAAGGATTTAGAGAGAGGTTTTTAGATAATGCTCCAAAAATTAAAAATGGTTTTGTGATGGCAGAGAAAAAGAAGTGGTGAAATGGTAGATAAAATTAAATTTACTGGAACTTTATTTAGGTTAAGAAGTGGTTTTTCTATATTAAGAGATATTCTTTTTGTAATCTTCTTGTTGAGTTTGTTGGGGGGGGTGATTTTTGTAGTTCTTAATCCTCCTTCAATGGATGGGATTAATCCCTTGGCATTATTAACTGGAGACCTGGAAGAATTGGGAGAGTTTGATCCAGAGGGTTTAGTAGAAGATATGAAAACTCATTTTTATTCTGGAGATTATGATAAAGCAGAGGATGATTTGGAGAAGATTAAGACTTTGGCTAAAGTTACGGGGGCCGATGAGAAGACTTTGAAAGAGATTGCTCAAGTTGAAGAGGCGATTAAAAATAAAGATGTTATTGCTTTTGATATGTTGATGGAAGAAATCTCTGGAGGAGAGGTGATAGGCAATGGAAGGTGAAATTAATCCAGTTAAGATTGTGGGTCGTGTTTGGACCACCAGAGAAGTGTTAGCTCTGATTAGAGATGTGATTTTATGCTTGTTTTTACTAATAGGAATTGTTGGAGTTTGGGTAATAGTTGTAGGGATAAGTAAATTAGGTTTTTGAAATGAAAGTTGAAGAAAAAGTAAGAGATTATTTTAGGGTCATTAAAGAGAAGAATAAAGAGTTGAATGTTTTTTTATATGTTGATGAAAAAAATGGGTTGAAGAGAGCTAAAGAGTTAGATTTAAAGAAAGGTCAAAAGGGAAAATTATTTGGAATGTGTTTTGCAGTGAAGGCAAATATTAATGTTATTGGAATGCCCATTTCTTGTTCGTCTAAAACGTTGGAGAATTATAAAGGAACTTATGATGCTGATGTAATTAGGAAAATTAAAGACGATGATGGAATTATTTTGGGGATTGTTAATTGTGATGAATTTGCTTGTGGTTCTGGACAGAATTCTGGTTTTGGTCGAGTGTTAAATCCTGTTGTGTTAGATCGAGTTGCTGGCGGTTCAAGTTCTGGTTCGGCGGCAGCGGTAGCGGCAGGAATGTGTGATGTTGCTCTTGGTTCAGATACTGGTGGATCTGTTAGAAATCCTGCCTCACATTGTGGAATTGTAGGGGTGAAACCATCTTATGGGAGAGTTTCTAGATATGGGTTGGTAGATTTATCCATGAGTTTGGATCAGATCGGAGTATTAGGTAGGGATGTTGAGGGTGTTGCTAAGGTGATGGAAGTGATTTCGGGGAGGTCTGAAAATGACCCAAGTACTTTTGATAGGAATGTTGAAAATTATGGAAGTTTTTCTGATTTAAAGAAATTAAAAATTGGTTTGAGTGAAGAATTTAAAAAATTGTGTGTTGATAAAAGAATTTGGAATTTGATTTTGGAAAAAATAAAAGAGAAAGGGTTTGTAAGTAAGGGGGTGAATTTAAAGTACACTAAGTTAGGTGTGCAAACTTATTATCCAATTGTTTATACTGAATTTTATTCTGGTACGCGGAAGTTTGATGGAAGGAAGTATGGTAAGAAGATTGAAGAGAACTGTGGGGAAGAGGTTCTGCGTCGTATTCTAGGTGGGGCAGAGATCTCTAAAGCAGAACATTCTGGAAAGTATTACCGGAAGGCATTGGCTGTTAAGGGATTGATTAAGAAAGATTTTGATGATGCATTTAAGAAAGTTGATGTTATTGTTAGTCCAGTAACTCCTTCTTTACCTCCTCGCTGGGATGAAGAATTATCTGCTAAAGAAATTTATGCGTTGGATGCATTTACAATTCCGGCGAATTTAGCAGGAATCTGTGCAGGTGTTGTTCCTTTGGGAGAATTAGATGGAGTCCCTGTGGGGATGCAAGTAATGTGTCCTGCTTTTCAGGAGAAGAAGTTATTTGATGTGATGAAGGTTTTTGAATAAAGTTTCTTTTTTTGAATGCGTGTTTTTTATGATAAATAAATTTATATAAAAACCTAGGTTATATGAAAAACAATGTTAAGTGAAGAAGAAGAAAGGACATTAAATTCTATTAAAATTAAATCAGATAATGACCCAAACAATCCCGAATTTCCTCCGAAGAATCCTAAGTTTCCGGCAACTTCTACATTTAAAATAAATGTTCCTGGTTTTTCTAATGTTTGGTTTAAAGACGAAAGTGAAAATCCAACTGGGACACATAAAGATAGAATGGCGTGGGAAATAGTTGTCACTTATCGCGATATATTATTTTCAAAGAAAATAGATAATATTAAGAAAATACCTCAGATGTCAATTATTACATCTGGTACTGCGGGATATACAATACAAAAATGGTTAAGAGAATATGGTCTTCCAAACCTAAAGTGTTTGGTTGATTTTAATCTTTCTCAAGATGTAAAAAATAAGCTTGAAGAAATTGGTTGTGAAGTTTTTGAGACCGACTTATCAAAAAAGCCTTTCTCTTGGAAAGAGATACTAGAAATAACTGATAATGAAAGTGGTGTAGATATTACTTCTTCAGAGGCTTTAGATCCAACCACTAGATATTATGATTGGTTAGGTTATGAAATAATTAATAATTCTCCAGATTATTGTTTTATTCCGTTTGGAACTGGAAATCTTTATGAGAATGTCTTAAATGTTACTAAGCGAGAAATTACTTCTGTAAGTGGTCACGATCCTAGATTTAGTGGTAGTATTGACAAATTGAGGAAGTGTAATTTTATTGGTGCAACAACAAACAACCCTAAAACAAAAGCAGATAAACTTTACTCTCCCCATTTACCTTTTGTACATTTTGGTGAACAGTGGATAAAAGTTTACAAACACGCCGCATATTGTGGGAAGGATTCAAATGTTTATGTACTTAAAGAGAAATATTTAGAACTGGCAATTAAATTGGGAAGAGATTTGGGTTTAAACTTTGAAGCTTCGGGAATTGCGGGGATGGGTATGTTATTGCAAATGAAAGAAAATATTCCAAAAGATGCAAAGATCCTTATTGTAAGTACTGGAAAAACAAAATATTCTTAGTTTACTACTATCTAGTTACGAGGCGAAAGGTTTATAAATGATGATTGTTCTAAGAATAGTATGAAAATTCTAGCATTAAGTGATCTGCACGGGGACGCTGCCCACGCTAAAAAGATGGCGGAGGAAGCAGCGAAGAACCAAGTAGATTTAGTTTTAATTGCCGGAGATATTGTTGGCGAAGACAATAATGTTGAAGGGATTGTGGGAGAGTTTAGAAAAAAAGGACTAGAAGTGGGCGTAATTCCAGGTAATCATGAAGGAATGGCTGAAATTAATTTCTTAGTAGAAAAGTATGGGGCCAAGAACTTACATGGATATGTTTGGAAGAAAGGAGATGTGGGAATTTTTGGTTGTGGATATGGAGATGTGGGAGTACACCAATTAAATGATGAAGATTTTTTTAAAACATTGAAAAAAACCCATGATTCTTTAGCAGGCGTAAAAAAGAAAATCATGTTAACTCATACTCAACCAGAAGGAAGTATTATTGGTTTAGGTATGTTTCCAGGTTCTAAGGGTATTAGAAAAGCTATTGATGAACTTCAACCAGACTTACATTTATGTGGCCACATTCATGAATCTGCAGGAATAGAAGAAGTTATTGGTAAAACTCGAGTAGTTAATGTTGGTAGAAGCGGTAGAATTTTTGAATTATAAATATCCTTTTCTGATTAATGCTAAAGCTTGCTTAGAAACATCTGGAACATAATTCTTATCATACAAAGGCCCTTTTGGTTCATGAGGTTTTGTTTCTTCAACCAATCCTTTTGCTTCTACATGATGAACTTCTAGTTCTGTCCCATTCCATCTTCCTTGAACTCTATAAATACGATTAACTTCTTGAGTAAAATCATAAACGGTTTGATTAATTGTTGCAGGTATCACTGCCCCTTCTCTTGCTAAAGAACATATATGTCCGCCATTGCCATCACTCTTACCAGAAAGGGGCATAGCCTCAACCGTAACATGAATTCCAGAATCAGTTTGTTTAAGATCTCTCAAAGTTGTTGCTTTGTAGCTGGTCATTACTTGGATCAGACTAGGCCAAGTTATTTATAAATATTTCTAACTACTGGAAGTGACGAAAAAAGTGATTAAGCTTTTAAAAAACAAACAAAATTAGACATAAAATGGAAATACTAGCACCAGTAGGAAATAGAAATATGTTAACTGCAGCTGTTAAGGCAAAATCAGATGCAATTTACTTTGGAATTAAAGATTTTAATATGCGTGTAACAGCAGGTAACTTTGAACTAGACGAAGTTACAGAAATTGTTTCTTACTGCCATGATAATAATGTTAAAGCTTATTGTACTGTGAACATAATTATTTACGAATCTGAATTAAAAAAATTATCGGAAGTTCTAACAACTTTAAAAGAAGCTAAGATTGATGCAGTTATCTGTTGGGATTTGGCGGTGGTGAAGAAGTGTAAGGAATTGGGAATTTCTGTGCATCTTAGTACACAAGCTTCTGTTTCTAACTCTGAATCTGCAGAATATTGGAAATCATTAGGAGTGGAGAGAATTGTTCTGGCCCGAGAATGTAGTTTAGAAGATGTTAAAACAATTAAAGAAAAAACTGGAATGAGGATAGAAGTTTTTGTTCATGGGGCGAGATGTATTTCTTATTCAGGTAGGTGTTTTATGTCACAAGAATTATTTGGTAAGTCAGCCAATAGGGGAGAATGTTGGCAGCCTTGTAGAAGAGAGTACAAGGTTACTGATGAAGAAGGTAAGGAGATGATTATGGATAATAATTTTGTGATGAGTGCAAAAGATTTGTGCGCATTACCCATCTTAGATAAATTAATGTTTGTAGATTGCTTAAAGATTGAAGGTAGGAATAGGGGGGCTAGTTATGTTTCTAAAGTTGTTTCTGTTTATCGAAGAGCAATTGATGCCCTTAAAATGGAAGAATTTACTGAAGAGTTGGTTAATAGTTTAGTTGAAGAGTTGAGAGAAGTATACAATAAAGATTTCTCGACGGGATTCTTTGTAGATTATCCTCACCACCAAAGAGCTGATATTTATGGTAGTAAAGCTAGCACAGAAAAAGTATTATTGGGGAAGGTTGAAAATTATTATAAAAAAATAGGTGTTGTAGAATTTAAAGTTGAAAGTGAAGGATTTAAGTTAGGAGATAAATTATCTTTTGTTGGTCCAACAACTGGTCATGAAGAGGTTATTGTTTCTGAGCTTAAAGATGATTCTGGTGAAATTGAAGAAGCTAAGAAAGGAGAAATTATTTCTGTTAAAATTGATTTTTTAGTTAGGGAAAATGATAAAGTTTATTTAGTAAGAAAAAGATCTTAATTAAAATGCAACAAACAACTTGTCCTGAATGTGGAAAAGAATTACACCATGGCCAACATAAGTATGCTGATGGAATGTTTGACATACATTATTGTAAAGACTGTGGGTATAGAAAAGAAGTTCCACAAGAGTGAATATTTTTTACAAATGGTATTCTTTTTTATTTAAACTAGTGATTTCTAATTTTTCTGATTATAATTATAAAACCCAGCCCAAGGATAAAAACAAAGAGTATTGCGGCATAGCCAATATTTTTATATGAACTTGTAGTTCCTACTGCTGCCCCAGTAAGTTTAGATTGTTCAGAAACACCGAATAAACTTAATACGCTTCCTCCAAGTCCAGAAAAAAAGTTTTCGTTCTGTTCATAAATTATTTTTGGATCATTTAATGAATTCCCACCCCCCTTACTGGAAGTTTGAGAATTTGAAACAGAATTGACAATAGTAGATTCATTAGTTTCTGGTGTTAAAATTTCTTTAGTTATTAGGGGGCCGCCCCCGCCACCACCGCCACTGGACGCTGAAGAAGTAGGGGGTGTGGCTTCTGAAGGAGAGTTATCTTTAATATAATATTCTCCATCCGAGTTTAGGTTTCCAATATATTCAGTAGCAAAAGTAAATGGTAAAACTAAAAGTACAATTAAACCGATTATTAATATTCTTTTCATTCTTCTGGTAGTGATTTAATTCCGTAAGTCGTGGAGAATATTCCACCAGCAAAATCTTCTGGAATTTTAATGAATAAATCAAAATATGCTTGGATCCCAGGATAACTTGGAAATTCATCTCCTACAATGAATGAATCTGATTCTGAATAATCTTGTTTAGATCCAACAAGATAATCATTTTCCCCGTAAACTATTTTACTATTCTCTGCAGTATTTAGAGTATCTCCTTTATCATTTTCCCAATCATCAACCCATAAAGAAATTTGAGATTCATTCTCTGGGAAAGTAATTAGAAATCTAAACTGCCAACCATTCTCATAAGTGTTATCTGCCACTGCAAACTGATTAATGGAGTATAAATTAATTGACAATTCATTTGGAGAATATATGGGAAACACAAATCCACTTAAATCGTCATTCCCGCTACCTCCACCACTTCCACTACCTCCGCTGCCACCATCATCTTCAACTGGTTCTTCTGATTCATAACCAAGAATAGAAACTTGAACAAACCGTTGGTTTGAGGGATAAGTTAAAGTTAATTCTTCTATGCCGCCCTCATTATCAAAATAGTCTATAAATGTTCCATAAGAAGTGTATCCATACTCATGATCATCCGTATCATCAGATTGTTTTAATATGGTTTCATCTTCTTTAATTAGTTTTACTTCCTTATTCTCATTGATAACAATGCTGTACTCAAGATCTATTGGTTTAACTTCTTTAAAATCATAAAATGGTGTGTGTAAGGTAAAATCAATTTCTTCTTCGCTTTCTTCAATTATAATTTCTGCGCCAAAATAATCATAGATTAAAATGTTTCCAGAATCATCAAAGTCACCATCACCATTTAAATCAATAGAGATATTATAATCATCAGCTAATTGGGTGAATGCATTCTGTATGGGGAATGAATGGCCACCTAGCTTGATTGTTGCTACAGTTCCTGTATCTGTTACAGTTGTTGCTGAATACTCTAAAGTTTCTCCAGAACCCAAATTCTTAAACTTAATTTTGGGACTAGTTTTAGAGTTCCTATCTGCTCCCTTATATTGCATTACATAACTATTATCTTCAACAGTTAAAACAAAATAATCATTTTTTGTGATTGGCTTAGTTTCATCTAAAACTGTAAATCTGCCTTCTTTTTCACCAAAAACTAACTCTCCGGAATCAGAAATATACATAAGAGGTAATCCAGCTGCATTATTGCTTGCATCATATAAGTTTAATTCATATTTTTCTCCACTATTCTTTGCATCTATAGTTATTTCGTGAGTTTCTTCTTCAGTTAGACCAGCATAAGAAATGTCCCACATTTGAGTAAACAATAATTCGGAATCATATAATTCATCATTTTCACTTAGTTTTTCACCAGCAGAAACATAATAATCATCTTCTGCAAACATTTCAACAGTGATTCCAGAAAGATAAAATATTTCACTATCAGAATTAGCTTCAATATTAATCTTTACGCCACCAATAGTGTTTCCATTAACTTGCAATCTTCCTTTATTGTGCTTAGTTGTAAAATCATCATCTTCAATAGATAAGGTTTCGTCACCAGAAATAAAATTGAATTTGACTAAGTTACTTGTTTTAATAGTATTAACAAAAGTATATGATTTTCCCATGAAGTAAATAGTTTTATCCTCAAAATCAACAAGGTTTGATTGTTCTAATTTACTTTTAAAAGTATCAGAAAACCTTAATTCGTAAGTTGCAATGAGTTCTTCATTAGGAAAATAAAGAAAATCTGCTAACACATCATCATCTTCAGCAAATATAACATAACCACTTTCTTCAGGAAAAAATAAGTATTGAATATATTCTACAGTTCCAAAAATATTAGAAACATTTCCGTTAGCCAAAAGATTAAATTCTCCCCTGCCAATTGAACTTACAACTGAACCAATAGGTTCGCCAAGTTCAAGATTTTTATTTCCAGGTGATATTTGGAATGATTCTTCTGCAGAAACAAAAGCTAAAGATAATGTTAACATAAATAGTGTAATAACAATTAATATTTTCATAATAAAAACCCCCTTATGCTAGAAATAACAAAAGATTATAAACGTTATGGTGGTAAAGTAACTATCTGCCTATTCCACCGGGCATTTTGCCGCCGAACTTCTTCATGGCTTTGCCAATGTCTTTTTCTCCTTTAAACATTTTGGCCATTTTCTTAGACATCCGATGTTGTTTAAGGAGTTCTCGAATTATAGAAACTTTAATCCCAGATCCTTTAGAAATACGATCGATACGGTCTGCAGAAATTACTTCTGGTTCTTCAAGTTCTGTTTGAGTCATGGAGTCCATAGCATGACGCCAATATTCTAATTTTCCTTCTTGGACTTCTAGCATTTCTTTGGGGAGATTTAGATTGCCCATCCCTGGAATCATGCCGACAATCTTTTTTAGAGAGCCCATTTTTTTTAGAGAACTCATTTGGTTATAGAGATCAAGAAGATTAAATTCTCCTTTAAGGAATTTTTCTTGAATGTCTTGGGCATCTTCTTGGGAGATTACTTCTTGAGCTTTTTCTAAAAGAGATTCAATGTCCCCCATACCAATTAATCTACCAACAAAACGTTGAGGATAGAAAATTTCTAAGTCATCAACTTTTTCTCCGACTCCAATAAATTTTATTGGAGCATGAGTTACAGCACAAGCAGAGAGAGCTCCCCCACCTTTAGCTGTTCCTTCTAATTTTGTTACGACTACACCAGTTACCTTACAAGTATCATGGAATGCTTGAGCTTGTTTTTGCGCGGCTTGACCAATGTCTGCTGAGATTACTAAAAGACGTTCATCTGCTTTAACAAGTTTGTTAAGCTGGTTTAACTCTTCAATTAGGTCTTCTGAAAGAGCATCTCTTCCAGCAGTATCAACAATCACTAAATCATACTCGGTTAATTTATCTTGATAAGATTGGTAAATTTTTAAGGGGTCTTTTTCTTTCTTTATACCCATAAAGTCTACACCTACTTCTTTGGAAAGTTGTTCTAATTGAGCATAAGCAGCGGGTCTCCACGTGTCAGTTTGGATGAGAGCAATTTTGTAGCCCCTCTTTTTATAGAATTTAGCTAATTTTCCTGCAGTGGTGGTTTTTCCTGAACCAAACAGGCCGACCAACATTATTTGAGTGGGTTTTTTTGTTATCTTAATTTCATGTTCTTCCTTTCCTAAGAAATTGGTTAACTCTTCGTAAACTATGGTAACTAAGTGTTCTCTCTTAGTAATTCCAGGAGGAGCTGATTCTTTAGCTCTTTCTTTGATTTGTTTAGTAAGGTTGAAAACTAACTGGACATTTGTATCTGATTGAAGAAGAGCTCTCTGGATATCTTTAACAAGCTCGTTGATTAGCTTTTCATCTATAAAAACCGAACCGGCTATTTTCTTCAAAGAGTTCTTTAATGAGTCACTGAGTTTTTCTAAGACCATTTTTATCTAGAAATGGGCCATTTATATAAAGTTTATTAAGGTGAATAAGAAGTGGGCCTAGAGGGAAAATCGAGCTCCGCTCTCGTTCGTTTTCTCACGAATTCGGAAACTATTCGAACCCTCATCAACCGGTCCGAAGCCGGCCGCACTTTTTGGCTGACGCCTAAACATTGTCTGACGCCAAGTATCCAGGTTATGCTATAGGCCCAATAAATAGCTCATAGGGGGTTTGTTTTAAAAATTTTGTTGTTTTTATAAGAATTCTGAGACTAGTTTGGCTGCAAGTGGGGCAGATTTTGAGAGGAATTCGGTTAAATCTGCTGCTTGAAAATTTCTTAGGTGTTTGAGACGTTGGATAAAAAAGATTAATTCTCTGGTGGTTAGCCCCCCTGGACTTGGAAACGGCGTAGAAACAAAAGCGGGATCAAGGACATCGGCATCAATTGAAACATAGAGATGGGAGAAAGTTTTAGCGATTGTCATTACTGATTCGGAAACTTCGAAGATTCCTTCTAAAGAGATTTCTTTCATAGAAAAGGTTTTTATCTTATGGGTTTGAATGAAGGCTAATTCTTGAGGAGAGTATTGGCGAGTTCCAACAAGGATTATATTTTGTTTAGGAAGAATTTTTTGATGAATGATTCCCGGAAGGAGATCTTCTGATTCTTTTTCTTGAGGAGAGTTTTGTTGGAAGGGGATTTGAGAATCTAAGTGGGCATCAAAGATGATAATGCCTGGATTGGGTTTGTTTTTAGCAAACGCTTTGATAGTTGGCAAGGTGATGGAATGATCTCCTCCGAGAAAGATATTTTTATTATTGGTTTGGAAAAACTTTTGGGCTTGTTGGAAGAGTTCTTCTTGGTTTTGACAAGTGATGGTATAATGATTAAAAATAACTGGTTGAAGTTGTTCATTAAGTTGGGGTTTGGAAAATTGTTGAACAATAATTTCTGGAGTCTTGATGAGTTCTTGATTTGTTGATGAATATTTAATTTTTATTAAGTTCATAATTGGTTAACAAAAATGAACTCATTTAAATTAATTATTGAAAAACAATATAAAGGGAGAAATATTTATGGAGCTCATGGAAAATAAAAAGAGGTTTTTGCAGGTTTATCTAATAATTGCATTATTGTTTGGAATCTTGGGTGTTATTGATGCCAGCTTGAATTTTTTTGGAAGTTATTCTCCAATGTATGGTTTGATCATAGCTGGATTTGCGTTCGTATTTTTCATATATAATCTGTTTGTCCTAGTCCATTTTATGCAAGACAAGTTAGAAAAGATAACTTTGGTTTTACCGATTTACTATTTAGTTAGTTACTTTGTTTTTTTTATGTTGGGATTAATATTAGTAATAACTGGGGTTTTGGGGGGGATGGTATTATGGGGATTAAATATTATTGGATTGTTGGCATCTCTATTTGAAATTGTTTTTGCTGGTTATTTATTGAGAAGGTTTAAACTGGTTTGATTATTTATTGTTAGATATTTTTTCTTTAAACTCTTTTAATAAAATCTCCTGGTCAATGGCGAGAGAATAATCAAGGTTATCCATATTTTTTTCTTTTATTAGGTTTAGAAATTGTTGTTGTTTTTCTTTGTTCCAAGTTTCAAATTCTTGAGCAGTTTTACACATATGGTTGATAGCACAATGGTTTTCGCGAAGATCTACATTGTTGTTTAAAAGAGGGTGAAGGGGACAGAAAATCTGGTTGTCTTTCTCGATAAGGTTGAGACAAACTCCCCAACGAAGCTGGTTCTTATGGGCGCGATCACGGAAGAGGATTAAATTGTCTTTAGTGTAAGGAGAATAATCTTCAAACTCTCGATTATTAAGAACTATTGCTTCTTTGATTTTTTCCTTGGAAATGAAATCATGGCCACAGCAGCCCATGCATCCTCCGCTTTGTTGACATAAGATAGTTAGTTTTGTCATAGGTTTGTTTTTAGAGGGGTATTTTTAAATGTTTTTGTTTTTACCAAGGAGTAGCAAACAATTAGAAACACTTATAAAGTATTATTTTGCAAATACAATTATGGTAGACAGACCAGTTGAATTGTCAAAAGGAGAAAGTAGTAAAGTAATTGGGATCATGGAAAGTTATCTAAAAAATCAGATATTACAATCTTTGGGGCAACGTGAAATTAGTGGACAAGATTTACATGAACTTACAAGCTATTGGATAGCATCTACATTTTCAAGATATAAGCCCAATGATTTTGAGACAATGTCTAATGAGGCAATACAGGATTATTTTCTTAGTGACTATGGTAAATGGGACCGAGGATTAGAATCATATACTGAGATGGCTGGTTCTTCACTAGTAGAGATTATAGATGAGAGAATAAAAAGAAATGGAGCTGCAAAAGTATTAGATGTTGGGTGTGGACAAGCAGTTTTTCTAAAAGATTTACAAAATAGATATGGAGATTCTGTTGATTGTTATGGGGTTTCAAATATAAATCATGAGGGGATAGAAACGATTGATTTTAGATTGGCTTTGGCAGAAATACTTCCAGAGGAATGGACAGATAAATTTGATTTAGTGACTTGTTTTGAAGCTTCCATGTATTTTTGGGATCAAAGTAAAGCCTTTGATGAAGCCTTAAGAGTTATAAATCCAAACGGAGAATTATTTTATGGTACAAATAATCTTAAAACTCATACAGCCGATGCAATACTTTCAGAAAGATTAGATCTTGATGACTTTACTTATATTCATCCAGAGACTTCAGGAAGAGCAGAAGAAAAGTATTCAGGAGTTTGGGGTAAATATTTTTCAAATTTTGCTCAGTTCATAGAGGGGATGGTGGCTCTTCTTGATGAAAATGAAATATTTGAGAAACATGGAAAGAAATTTGACATGAAAAATGTTGGAGTTCTGGCATGGTGTCCAACAACGCTGCAAGTTAAAGGATTAGGCTACGCAGAAAAATAAAAGATTATACTTCTTCAAAAAAATTACTTATTCTTAAAACTGCAAATTGATAAAATATCTCAGAGGAGAGTTTAATAAACTGAACGACTTAGGATTTAATTGATAGACAGTAACATAAAAACATTGACGAGGAGAACTCTTCCTTGCAAAATCTCGCTAACGGCAAGATAGTTCTTCGCTAATTAGAAATGATATGGGAAAGACCTAAAAATAAGTATAGTGAGTTCTCTTCCGAATTTAAGGAGGAGGGCAAGAAAGAAAAAATGATGGGATTAGAAAAAAGTGTAGAGAACTCTTTGAGGAGTTATTCAAGAGAGTGTAATCCCAGAGATAACCTATACGAGTGGTACGCTGCCGGATTAGACATAGCTAGTACAGGAATGTTAATCTTGGCAGCAGCATATGAACCGTCAATGTTAAAGGTGTTTCCTGCTGGAGGAGCTATCTTTATGGGATTGAATTCTCTCATAGGAGATGTTTTGAGTGAAAGCGATGGAGCTCAAGCTGCTAGGAAGGCCCTGCCGATTTTAGGAACTATTGCAGGAGTTTTGGCAATTGGTTATTATCTGGCAGGAGACCCTAAGGCTACAGTGATGGGAGGGTTGGCGGGGTCTTGCTATGCATATATTTTTGCTAGTAAATTACGCTCAAAAAAAGAAGTTGATGATCCTCAAAAAAGAGGGTTGATTGGATTGTTATCCAAGAATGAAAATAATTGAAAAGAAAAAGATAAGAGAAAGAAAAAAAGAAGTTAATGAAGAACGAAAATTCTTCTGACTTCTTAAAAAAACAAAGAGGAGGGAACTTGTCTTTACAACCTCGCTAAGGGTAAGGCGCGTTCTATAAACAAAAATGGGAAAATTAGTTAATTTGGTGGTGGCAGCTAGCTTGCTTTATGGAGTGAATGGAAGTTGTGTGCCTCAACAAGTAAATTCTTTAATGGGATCTGCAAAAATAGAACAAGTAGAAAAAACAAACTCTTTAGGAGAATTAGTTGAGAGTGTTTATTGTGTGAGAACAGAAAGAGTTTACGAAGATCCATATGGAAAAAGATTAACACAAATTGCTTCTGGTTCTGCTTTAGCGTACCAAGAAGAAGGAAATTATTCTTACATAATTACTAATCAGCATTTAATGGGAGATGAAGAAATATATGTCAATGGGGGTAATTTTAGAAAAGTTTCTATCGCGCCATCTATTGTTGATTATGGAGGAGATAAAAATACTGCAGATGATATTTCTTTAGAATTGGTTTGGGAATCTGAGAAGTTAGATTTGGCAATATTGAGAACTCCGGCAAAGTTAAAGGTTTTAGATCGAGAGTGGATGGGAGATTCTAATAATTTGAAGTATGGTGAAGAGGTTTATTTGATAGGTTATCCATTGGGGATGTTTAATGCAGTCACAAAAGGAATTGTTGCTAATCCTGGCAAGTATCAAAGAGGGATGGCGATTAGAGATGAAATCAATAATTTGTTTGTACCTTCATACAATAGAAAAATTTTGGACTTAACTGTAAATCCTGGGAATTCTGGAGGGCCTTTTTTTGTAAAGAGAAATGGAGAGTTTTATTGGATGGGACTTATCGATTCGTATCTTATCCACCAGGCAGGGGGACCATTACACAGAGAGAATTCGGGGTTGGGGATGGGTAACGGTTCTAGTTTTATTCGGGACATAACAGATTACATAATACATAATGTGGGAGAGATTGTTGAGAGTAAAAATTCAAAATGAAGTAAGGGGAAAAGGACTTGTAATAATTCCCTGCCAACCTCGGAGTTGTCAAGTCCTTCTTTTCCCATTGAGAGGTTGTAGTACATTAAATCGCTAGAGGTGAAAAAAATGGAAAATTTAGAGGATGGAAAAGATAAAGAAAAAACAGACGAAGGTTTGGTAAAAATCTTAAAAAATCTAACTGACCAAGAAAGAAGATTATTAATTCGGCAACTTGGAGGAACTGATAGATCGGCCATTAAGAAGCATCGACACCATTATCCAAAAAATCATGCGCGCTTTGGTTATATGTCGGACTCACACATTGGCCACAAAGAATTTAGAGAAGATTTGTTTGTGAAGGCTTGTAGAACATATGTGAAAGAAGGAATAGATACGGTTTATCTTCCGGGAGATATATTAGAAGGAATGAGTGGAAGAGATGGCCATATTTATGAACTATCTCATATTGGATTTTCTGCGCAAGTAAATTATGCTGCAGAGTTATTTGGATCATTTAAAGAACTGCAATTCTATGCCATTGATGGTAACCATGATGAATGGTATGTGAAAAAGAACAATGCAGGATTAATAGTTGGTGAACAGTTGGAAGAGAAGGTTGATAATTATCACTTCTTGGGACAAATGGAAGCTGATGTAGTTTTGGCACCAAAAGTAACAATGAAATTGTTTCATGGTAGGGATGGGACAGCTTATGCAGTTTCATATAAGATGCAGAAATTAATGGAGAGTATGACTGGGGGAGAAAAACCAAGCATCATTTTGTCTGGACATTACCATAAGCACTTAACTATGTGGAATCGAAACATATTTGGGGTTGAGTGTGGAACTTTATGTGGACAGACTCCTTTTATGAGGGGTAAAAAAATTCCGGCCCATTTGGGTTTTGGATTAATGGATGTGTGGTATAATGGGAATGGCGTGCAGAGAGTAGACCACACTTTCTTTCCAGGATATAGCTAGAACGAAGATATGGGGCATAGATAAAATAAAGGAGGCATAAAAATGGAAGAGAAAACTTGTGGGTCTTTAAAAGAAGCGATTGATGAATTTGGTGTAATCGGTCTAGATATGAAAACAGAAATTGGAGCGATGGAACTTTCCTTAGACTATGAAGACTTTGCTAATTATTTATTGGGAAATAATTTGGGTTGTGTTTATACTCCTGATGGAGAGATCTACATCTTATCTAAAAAAGAATACTCAAAAGAAATGCATTGAGTTGAGAGATGAAAAATACATTAGATAAAATTATTGATAAAACGGTTCCAATTACTTTTGTAATCAACTCAGCCCTGATTAATACTTATTTGGGTTTTAATGAGATGAAAGAGCAGGGGTTGAATTTGGAGAGTAATCCCTTGGTTGAGTTCACTCAAGAGTATTTTGGAAGTCCAGTTTATGGGTTGGCTATTCCTAAAGTTTTTGGGATTTTGTTATCTGTTTACGGGGCTGGGCGATTGGGTGAACAGGGAAAAGTTAAGGGGAGTCATTTAATGTATGGTGTGGGAGCGTATTGGGTTTTGGAATCAATGAATTATGTGCATAACTTGGTTTTTTAAAATGACAAATAAAGACGAAGATCCGAACAAGAAAATTCCTGGAGAATTTTATATTTCTAGTGATGAGAAGGACAGAATAATAGATAAATTTGTGAGCGAGTTATTATTGCAATCTGAGATTATAAAGAAACAAAGAAATGCTATTGACCATTATAGAAAGAAATTAGAGGAAAAGGAAGCAGGAGATCCTTCAATTGAGATAGTTGTTAGTCAAGAAGAAACTTCTTATAATGACGTCGGTGGGTTGGATGATGTTCTTTACAAAATAAAACATTTTGAATATGGAATGACCCATGCAGGAACATATACTCATTTTGGGGAGACTCCACCCAAGGGGTTGTTGATGTATGGTCCTCCTGGCTGTGGGAAAACTATGATTGCTAAAGCAATGTCTAATGAACTGGGCTGTTGGTTCTTAGAAATTCCTTTAAGCACGATTATAAGCGAATATGTAGGTAAGGCTGAAAAGAATCTTAATAATGCTCTCAAGATGGCTAAAAAAACATATGAAGATTCTGGAACAAAGGTGATGGTTTTTGTTGACGAAGCAGAACAGATGTTTAGAAAGAAGGGGCGGAATGTAGGGCATGAAGTTATTGACCGGTGTGTAAATGTTTGGTTAAGAACTATGGATGGGATGGGCAGTAATGAAGGTTTAATTTTTGTTGCAGCAACTAATTATTTGGAGAGTATTGAACCAGCTTTGCTACGGGCAGGACGGTTTGATTATTTAATTGAAATTCCTAAACCTACCTTAGCTGGAGTGGAAGATATTTTTGTAAAACAGATGGGAGTCAGAGAAAGGAAAGCAGAGCGACAGATTTATTGTGTGAGTGAAATTGAGAATATATCTGGAAGAATGTATGATGTGGGGATGACTGGAGCAGACATTACTGAAGTTTTGAAAAGAGCATCGTTGCAATGTATCCGGGATTGTATTGAAAATCCAATAGTGAAAGATATTCCTACAGTCACAGATAGTTTGTTGATGAAAGTGATAAATGATTATGACCGAGTACAAAAACAGAAAAGAAAATTTGGGTTTGATGTTGGGAATGGTTGATCTGATTAAATTAATTAGATTGGGGGGTTGTATTAAAATCTTAGAAAAAAGTTAGAAAAAGGAACGAGTCCCTTCTCCTAACAAACCTCGCTAAAGGCAAAGCTAATTATATTTATTAAAATATATAAATCTTTCGATGAAAGAGTATTAAAATGTATATGTTGTAAATACATAATTAGAAATTTTTGAGGCAGTTTTCAGCTATACATTTCATGTTGTACTCCCTATTAATTTGCGTCGTGCGGTAATATCTGATTAGGTCTCCACAATAAGTTCTTAATTTTCCTAAATGCTGGCGAAGTTCTAAACTATTCTTTACTTGGATTTGAAATTCCAAATCAGCTCTGCCTACTGCTTCAGTTATGGCAATTACTGGTGGATTTAATTTAAGATATTCTTTTAATCTTGATTTTACTTCAGGACTTACATCAACCAAATGGAGAAAGATTTTATAGTGTTGGTAACCTAATTGGCTGGAGTTGATATCTGCACGATAGCCTACAATAACTTTCTTTTCTTCCATCTGTTTAATTCTTTGTTTTACTGTATTTGGAGATACGTTAATTTTTTTAGCAATATTAAGCAAGGGCGTGCGAGCATCTTTAAAGAGATAGCAAAGAATAGAAAAATCGGTTTTATCTAAACTTGTTTCTTCGAAGTGACCCCCAATTATTCTTTCATTAAGATCAGTGGTTCCAAAAAGATGATTATGAAGGAAAAAATGGCGATTGGTTATGGCAGTGACAAAACATTCTTGAAAAAATCTCCCTTGTGCAGTTATTATTTGTTCAAAGATTTCTTTAAACCTAAAAACATCCTTAGCCCAGATAAAAATTGCCAGATCATATCTTTCATCTAAAACTACCGTATTTGTAACTTGATCTAGGTTTCTTAAGAATTCGATGATCTCTTTTTCTTTTTCAATATCAACGTTTTGAAAACGAATAAAAACTCTGTAAATCACATATCCTAATTTAGAACTATTAACTATTGGAAAGAACCCATTAATTATTTTATTCGCAATAAGATTCTTGATACGGTAATTGACTACTTCTTTGGATAATCTTGTTTTTCTGGCAATAGCGGAATTGGATTGACGAGCGTTCTTGTCAAGATTGTACAAGATAGCTCGATCTTTAGCATCAATTCTAGAAACAGGGGGCATGTTGGATGAAAGTGGTCGAAATATTTAAATTTTTGCAGAAAAAGTGAAAGAAATGAGGAAATTGGGAAAAAGAATACTATGTCTTTTTATCTAAATGTTGTTTTAACTTAGTTAATGCTTCTTTCCTCATACTGATTCTGTTCTTCTCGGGCATTTAAAAATCTTCCTTGAAAAGGTATTTTATAATCTGGAAATTAATATAAATGGGAAGGATTAGTTACTTTTGTTTTTATAATAAAAAAAAGGGTGAGAGTTATGCAATCAAAAGATCTAAATTTACATTCTCTAAAAGCTATTTCTCCAATAGATGGGAGACATAGAATAATGACTGAACCATTATCAGAATGGTTTTCTGAGTTTGCTCTGTTTAAATATCGTCTCCAGATGCAAATTGAATACGCAATTGCTTTATCTGAATTAAGTAACTTTGAGGCAATGAGAACTTTTACTGAAGAAGAGAAGAGATTCTTAAGAAGGTTAGTTGATGATTTCTCATTAGAGGATGCGCAGATGATCCAAGATTTGGATAGATTTGGATATAATGGGATTGGTCCGACAAATCATGATTTTAAGGCAGTCGAATATTTTCTTAAAATGAAAATGAAAGAAAATTCTCTTAGTGATGTGTTAGAGATGGTTCATTTTGGTTTGACTACCGAAGATTGTAATAACCTTGCCCATAATTATATGATTAAAGGTGGGTTGAAAACTTGTTACCTTCCAGCATTGGTTGAATTGTTAGATAAACTTTGTGTCCACGCCGAAAATGAAAAAAGCACAGTTATGTTAAGTAGAACTCATGGACAACCAGCAACTCCAACAACTTTTGGAAAAGAGATGGCTAATTTTTTAGAAAGATTGAGGAAAGAGTTGGTGGGGTTGGAGAGTTTAGAATTACCCGCAAAGATTAATGGGGTTGTGGGCAATCATGCTGCACAACAATTTGCTGCTCCTGAAATTGATTGGATTAAATTCGCAGAAGATTTTATTATTAAGTTGGGTTTTGAACCAAATTTGCATACCACTCAGATTGAACCCCATGATGGTTTAACTGAGTTATTTAGTCGTTTGATAAGTATTAATAATATTTTACGTGATTTGGCGGTAGATTTGTGGATGTATATCTCTTCTGGTTATTTGGTTCAGAAAAATATTGTTCACGAAGTTGGATCTTCTACAATGCCCCATAAGATTAATCCTTGGAGAGTGGAAGTTGCAGAAGGGAGCACAGTAGAAGCAAATGCCAAACTAGTTGGATTCATTAATAAGTTGCAAGCATCTAGATTACAACGAGATTGTTCTGATCATGAAGCACAAAGAGCTATCGGCGTAGGGGTGGCTCATTCATATCTTGCAGTTTTACATGTAGTGGAAGAATTGGATCGGTTAACAGTAGATCGTGGAAAGATGTTATTTGGAGTGGAAGATTATGGGAGTATCTTAACTGAAGCGGTGCAGACCTTATTGAGGAAAGAAGGTTACTCTCAACCATATGAATTGTTGAAAGATTTCTCTCGAGGAAAACATTGCACTGTGGAAGAATTACATTGGTTTGTTAATGGTTTAGAAATTAGAGAAGAAGTTAAACAAAAATTAAAGAGTTTGAGGCCAGAGAATTATATTGGCCTATCTACTCGATTAGTAGATCTGGCTGTTGATAATTGGAAACGATTTAAGGAAAAAGACGTTAAAGGAGAAAAGGAAGAAGAACAGAAGGTTTCTAAAGAAGGTAATGGGGAGAAAAACCAAATAGTTGCTATCCTTGGTGGGCAGTGGGGAGATGAAGGAAAAGGAAAAATTGTAGATTGGGCAGCTAAGTACTTTGATGTTTCTGCTCGGGGAACTGGGGGCAATAATGCTGGACACACTGTAAAGGTTGGTGAAGAGGAACATATTTTTCATTTGATTCCCTCTGCAATAACTTGGAAGAATGTTGATTGTCTTCTTGGAAATGGAATGGTTATTGACCCAATGATGCTTTTGAAAGAGATCCATACATTGGAACAAAGAGGACATACTGTTGACAATCTTTATATTTCTGGAAGGGCACATGTAATTCTACTTTACAATAAAATCTTGGATAATTATAAGGAAAAATCTAAAGGCGAAAAGAACATTGGAACTACTGGCAGAGGTATTGGGCCGACTTATGCAGATAAGGCTTATTATACTGGAGTTAGAACTAATGATTTACTGGACAAAGAAATTTTACAAAGAAAAATTGGTTTACATGTCTGGGAAAAATTTGGTTCTTTCAAAAAGTTGCATGGAAATGAAGATAGAGTCATTATGGAATCATTAAGAACTTCTCTTCCTGAAGATTCTTTCTTCGATAAATGGAGGGCGAAACTTCATGGATTGGGCCACGAGGTTGATTTAGATAAATTAACTGAATTTTTTGTTGATGTTTATTACGATTTGGGTATGGAGTTAAAGAAACATTTTGTTGATACTCGATTGATGTTAGAAAGAAAAATCCAAGATGGAAAAAGTATTTTGTTGGAGGGTGCACAGGGACTTTTGTTAGATGTGGACCATGGGACTTATCCTTTTGTAACTTCTTCTAACGCTTCTATTGGGGGTTTGAAGACCGGCTTAGGTTTACCACAATTAGATCTTACTTATAGTATAATTAAAGCTTATACTACTCGGGTAGGTACTGGGCCTTTTCCTACAGAACTATTTGGTGAAGTGGGAGATTATTTGCGAGAGAAAGGACACGAGTTTGGTTCTACTACCAGTCGGCCTCGGCGTTGTGGTTGGCCTGATGCAGTCTTAACTAGACATACTGCTTTGATTAACGGTCCAAAAATAGTTATTAGCAAATTAGACGTTTTAACTGGGTTAGAAAAGATTAAGATTTGTAACTCTTACAAATACCTTGGCCCTCAGAAAACTTTTAATGGAGAGATATATTTTACTGGTAAGATCATTAAAGATTTTCCTGCCGATGGATTTTTGTTAGAACGTTGTGTCCCCCATGAATTTATTGAGATGCCTGGTTGGACTGAAGATATTACTTCTGTGAAAGAATACAATCAATTGCCAGTTAACGTACGAAATTATTTGGGTAAGATTGAAGAGCTCGGCAACGTGGAGATTTCTGTAATCAGTGTTGGTCCTGAACGAGAACAGACAATTGTAATTCCTGGAAGATGGAAATTGGAGGAAAATAAATCAGTTGATTCTGGGGAGAATTTTGGGGACGAGAAAGTTAAGGCCGTAATTTATGACTTAGATAATACTTTAATTGCAACAAATAACTTTGTTCTTGATTTGATTAGAAAAACAGCATTGGAAGTGGGACAAGATATTCCCTTTGTAATTCCCACTGTAGATGAGGTTGCCAAGATACAAAAATTGAATCTTCCTTTTGAGGAGATCTTTGCTAACTTGTTCCAGAATCCAATTGGATATGTAAGAGAAGAACCGTTGTGGAGTTTGATTTTGAAGAGGTATCGGGAAAGGGCGAAGTCTATGCATTATTTGGGTGTGGATAAAGGGGTGGAGGTCGTTAAAGCGTTGAAGGAGAACGGATTGTTGCAAGGAATTGTGACAAATCGGATTCGGATGGCCTCTGAAAGATTGGAACAAGCAGGTTATCCTGAATTTTCATTCTTGTTTTCTCCAGAGAGTAAAGAAGATAGAAAACCTAGTGCGAAGGCATTTAATTTAGCATTGAAGACTTTATCTGAAAAAGGAATTGATAAAAGTTGGGTATTGTCTGTAGGAGACCATCCAGATGATTATGTGGCTTCTAAGGCTGCAGGGTTGAAGTTTATTGGGGTAGTAAGTGGGAATACTTCTAGAGAAGAATTCCTGTCTGTGGGTTTGGGTGACGAGAGGATTATTGATAATCTGGGAGAATTGAAGGATAAAATAAATATTAATCTGGAATGTCATGAAAATGGAAATTAAAGTTTTTAATAATGCATCTACTTTTTCTCATATTGGGAGGCATGCTTCTGAATTACGACTTTTATTGGGTTCTTTGCCAGAAGTTCCTAAAAAAATTTTAGAAGTAGGTGCTGGCTGTTTAGAGCCAATCTATTTTGCACAACTTCTTCCTGAAGAAAGTACTATTTATGCAGTTGATATAAATCCCCAAATATATTCTGTGTTAAAAAGTTTAGTTGGTGGAGAGAGAGTTAATTTGGAAGAGTTGGTTCAGGTAATTTGTAATCAAAACAATGATGGTTCTCCTATGATTAATACTGATTTAATTGACCCACAGGAATTAGCTAAAGGTTTAGAAGAATTAAAATTTGCTGGAATTGATCCTAATCAGTTTATGGAAGATGGATATTTCAGAAAGCCAAAAGGGGGAGCAAGTATTATTCCCATTAATGCAGAGATGGGTAATTATTCTCAAAATCATGTCGGAGAATTTGATTTTGTATATGCGGGGAGCGTACTTTTAAATATTGTAAAAGATGCTACCCATAATAATACGGTTGGTTTAATTTGGGATTTATTAAACTCATTGAAACCCAATGGTGTTTTAGGTGAGGGAACTAATCCTGCTGGTCTTTATGGAGTTAATAGTACTCCAATTATGATCGAGGAAGCAGGAGGAATAATTACTGATTTATTGACAGACCATTTAAACAAAGTGCAAATTGGAGATAACTCTCGGTTATTTGGAGGCCATTGTGTTAGAGCAAAAAGATATGATGAAGGGAATTGTAATTCTTATGCTTCTAAAGAAGAGGTTGAGCAGAGAATTGCTCAAGACTCAATACTCTCTCAGTTACAAGTAAACTATTTTCTTTTAAATGAAGATTCACTAGAAAGAGTACTTTCTGGAAAAGGGGAAGATCTTTTATTGGCTGCTTTAAGAGACGAGGGTAGTTACCATCTTTGGACTACGCCATTTAAAGATTTACATACTATTCTTCCTGAAAGAAATAGACAAAGTTTTGATTTAATTCCAAGGATTAGAGATTATTAGGAGAGTTGAAAGATAGGGTTGTTTAAGTTTATTTTTTACATCTCTTCGGGAGCTTGAATTCCAAGTAGGTCGAGTCCGTTTTGGAGGACTTGTTTTACAGAGTCTACTAAGAGTAATCTTGCTTTCATTTGTTCATCTCTTTCTGAGATTACTGGACATTTGTGATAGAATTCGTTGAAAGCTTGAGCTAAAGAGATTAAATATTGGGCAATAAGGGATGGTTTGTATGTGTGAGAGGCTTTGTTAATTATTTGGGGGAAGTTGTAAAGTAATTTAATCACTGCTAATTCTTCGGCAAGTTTTAATTGATCGAATTTTACTTTTGAGTAAGGGGTGTTTTTGGCTTTTCTTAATATGCTACAAGCACGAGCGTGAGTGTATTGAAGATAGGGCCCAGTTTCTCCTTCGAAGCTAAGCGATTCTTCGGGATTGAAAACGATGTCCCTAGTAGGATCATTTTTTAACATGAAAAATTTGATTGCACCTAAAGAGATTATTTCGGCACGTTTTTTTGTTTCTTTTTTGTTTAGGTTTTTGTGACGTTTTGTGATTTCTTTTTCTGCTAATTGTGAAGTCTCATCCATGATATCGTCTGCATCAACAACAGTTCCTTCTCTGGATTTCATTCTTCCAGAAGGAAGGTTGACTAAACCATAACTTAAATGATGAAGGTTTTTTGCGTATGGTTTTTTTAGGAGTTCTAAGATTTTGAATAATTGTTTGAAGTGGGTTCTTTGTTCGGAAGCCACTACATAGAGTAACTTATTGAACTTGAAATCTTGATAACGTTGGTGAGCTAGGTATAAATCTTGAGTTATATATACAGATGTTTCATCGCCTCTTAAGAGGACTTTATTGGGAAGATTGAAAGCTTCTAGGTTTGCGTAGATGGCTTCAGTTTCGTCTTTTTCGAAAATCTTTTTCTTGAATCCTTCTAAAACAATATCTTTTCCTTTGTGATAATATTTAGATTCAAAATATTCTTTTTCGAAACTGATTCCGAATCTTTTGTATGTTTCTTTAAATCCTTCTAATACCCAGTGGTTCATCTTTTTCCAAAGTTCTAAAGTAGCTTTGTCTTTGCGTTCCCATTTTAAGAGGGTTTCTTGGGCTTCTAGTTTTAGTTTTTCATCTTCTTTTGCTTTCTTTGAAAAGAGAACATAATAATCTCCAACAAAATGATCACCTTTCTTGTTTGGTTGTTTATTTTTACCCCACTTCCGATAAGCAATCATTGATTGACAGATATGGATTCCCCTATCATTGATTATATTTACGGGATGAACTTTGTTCCCACTGAAATTGAGAATTTTGTAGACGCTGTTACCCAAGGCCATGTTTCTCACGTGGCCTAAATGTAATGGTTTATTGGTGTTGGGGCCGCAATATTCGATGACAATTTTACTTTTTTCTGTTCCTTTTCCATAGTCTTGTTTTTCTTTTTGAATTTTAGTTAATGTTTCTTTAGCAATAGTGGTTTGGTTGAGATAGAAGTTTAAGTATGGTCCAACGGTTTCTATTTTTTGGAGAAATTTTGGTAAGGAAATTTTTTGTTTTAATTTTTCTGCTGCTGCTTTGGGGTTCTTGTTTAATTTGAAACAAGGGAAAGCATAATCTCCTAGTTTTGGATCTGGCGGGATTGAGATAAGCGGAATAATCTCTTCTTTCTTAAGCTTAGTTTCCTTTACTAAGAGTTTGATTATTTCTTGTTGGAAATCCATGTTCATATAGAAAACAAAGGTCCTTATTAAAGTTTATGAGAATTTTTGTTTTGATATAGGATAAAGTAAGATGCTTTTCCACCGCAGAACGATTCTATTAGTTTAGCAGTTTCTTTAGTTATATCATTTAGTTTTTGATTTGTGGTTGGTGGGAGAGCATCGATGTGAAGGATGATGTTTTTTGAAGATTTGTTAGGGGAGGTTTTTTTGTTCTTCCAACTGTCCAATTTTGTTCCTAAGATGCCTTTGTCATCTTGATAGTAAAGATCTCCTTTTTGTAGGTTTTTTAAGGTTGTTTTTTTACTTTTCTTTTTTGCTAATTGAAAAATTAAATCTCCTTGTAATTTATCAAGGTTATCTATGGCTAAAGGGACTAGATGTTTTAGGGAAAGGTAGTTAGTGAGGTTGGTGCAGACATCCGAAGAAATGATTTTTTTATTTTTAATTGTTTTTTGTAAAAGATTCTCTAAGGCGGTGTGGTAATGGTGGGCCTTATCTCCAAAATGTTCTTTGGCAGCTGTCCATGGTTGAATTAAATGATGAGTTTTAGGGGATTCTTTGTTAAAAATAAGTTTAACCAGATCTGCGGTTTCCTGAAGTAATTGTTTGGATTCTTTTAATTTAGATCTATTGTTAATTCCTCGAACAAGAATAAAAGATACCCTTAGTTTAGGGAGTTTTTTGAATACTTCTTTTTTTATCAGAATCTTACTCATTTTTTTGTTGTTTTTTAGTAAAACGTTTAATGTTAAAGTTATGTAAGGATTCTTTTAATTTTCTATATGCTCTGGACAAAGATCCTTTTCTCTGTTTAGATGTTTTAAGGCCGTTGTGGAAATTTAATTGATCTAGATCATAACGAATATCTCTGAGAATCTTAACCATTTTTCTTTCATAATAGATTCTAGCAATAACCATGATTAAATATAATCCAAAGATTCCTCCAACTAGCCAACTGATTGCTCCTAAGAATGGATTGAGAGCATCCACTAATGGTTGAAAGAAAGTTACCACCTCAGACGGTGGCGCTTGAGCGACTAATTGTTCAAGGGCCATACTTAAATGAATTTTTTAGGGTTTTTATAAGTTTTGGTACATTTGGTTGGAAAATTTTATAAATCAATTATAAAATTAGAGACTTGATAACAGCCCCGTGGTGTAGTGGACTAGCATCGTGCCCTTTGGAGGCATGGACCCAGGTTCGAATCCTGGCGGGGCTACTTTTTTTATAAAATTAAGAAAAAGAAAAAAATTAAGGAGAATACTCCTTAAAAGATTCTAGTGCTCCTGTTTCTTGATTTAGTTGCCATACTCTTGCTTGTCCAAACTCGTTAGAAAGTAGCAGGTGAACTTTGTTGTCAGAAGTTACTTCTAGGCCTGTTGCTTCCCACCCATTAGGAATTTCTAAATCAAGAATTTCTTCTCCGTTGTGGATTGAGGTAGATTCTTCTTCACTTAACAAAATTAGGGCTTGTTCTTCAAGAATCTCTAAGTCAAGAGCAGTAAATCCCTCTAGATTAAAAGAAGTGCTACTTTCTTTTTTTAGAGTAGTGGGGTTTAAATTCCATACTTGAAAGTTTCCTTCTTTTTCTTCCCAAAGTACTTTGAGAGAGTTAGAGTTGTCCGAAGCAATGAACTTCATCTCCCAGTCTTCCTTATAGTTTGGAGAATTGATTCTTTTTCTTGTTATTTTCTTTCCATTATGATTTAGCTTTAGAACAAAAAGACGATCACGATAATTGTATTGGAAAGCTACATATGGATTTTCTCCAAGAACTGCAAAGTCTTTGATTTCTCTCCGAGTATTTGGTCTCCATTTCTTTACCTTAATGCGGTTGCCATTTTTATCTTGGCGATAAAGACCTTGGTAATTATTTTCACTAGCCCAAAGAGCCCACCAATATCTTTTTCCTAAAGGGCTAACTTGTACTTTTTGTACCTCATAATTAGCGTAAGGGCCAAAATCTACTTCTATCATAGGTTGAGAATTATCAAGATAGTCAAATTGAACAAACCAATTAGGTTCTTGATTATTCTTCCAGATCAAAGCGATGTTGTTATCTAGGCTAGTTAGAAGTTTAGGTGTCCATCCGGTAAGTTGGGGAAGTTCATCATCATTTAAGATTGTGTGATGGTACTTGTTGTTTTGGTTTGTTTCTACATCCCCTTCTTGAACTTCTAAGGTTAAAATGATGGTTTCGTCTTCTTCTACTTCTTCGTCATCAAATATATTTAATTGAAAGTTTCTAATAGTTTCTCCTGGAGCGAAAGTTACCTTCGAAGGAACTGTGAAATCTTCTGCGTTTGCTGTTCCGCTTTTCTGAAGAGCTATAACTACTTGTTCTTCTCTGGCAGGTGTTAAAGTAATAGATATTCCTACTGGAGATTCGGACTCAAGGTCGCTTCCTTCTGAAAATGTGAATTCTACTTCTGAAGGGAGTGAAGGAACTTCGGTGTCATCAACTATAGTATAAGTATATTGGTTCTTGTTTCCAATGATTGCTTGTTCTGAAGATAAGGTCAAAATAATTGTTTCGTCTTCTTCAATTAAGTCATCACTGATGATTTCCAAGTTGATGGTTTTTTCTACTTCTCCTGGCAGGAAGGTTACTGTTAAAGGAACTGTGAAATCTTCTGCGTTTGCTGTTCCGCTTTTCTGAAGAGCTATAACTACTGATTGTTCTCTTGCAGAGTTTAATCTTAGGGAGATTTGTTTCGGAGAATCACTTTCTACTCCGCTGTTTTCTGTAGTTACGAATTCAACTATTGCAGGGGCATGTTCAATGAAAAAATCCCATTGAACTTGGTTTTTTGATTTGTCCCAACCATGACCATACAATTCTGCGTTGTTTAAAGTAATTAATTGGTTTGGATGGTTATGTTTAGTTAAATCAGCTTGAAGAACTTGACTCCATTTGTATGGAACCACAGAATCTTTGGTTGAAGAGATTAAAATTCCAGGAACTTGGACACCTTTTCTTACGGGAATTGGAAAAATTGTCCATTCTACTTGTTCTTCGGGAAGGCCATTAAGATAATTGATGTAAAAATTAAACCAAAATTTTTGCTGTATGGGGAGATTGTTTTTCACGGAATCAATTAATTCTTGATCTTCTAAGAATTTAAGTAATCCTCCAGAATGAGAACCAAAGGAAGTTATTAATTCTGGACGAGACATGGCTAAGTAATAACTGAAAATAGCTCCGTAAGAATGTCCAGTAGAGAAGACATGGGTGTCAAGGACGCTTGGACCAAGATAATCTTTAATGGCATCTACAAATTTAACATCTTGGCTGTTGTAACGATCTGAAGATTGAACATGAGAAATATCCCACCGTTTGGTTTGAGACGATCCTGGAAGAGCAAAGGTGTCATATCCTGGAAACAGAACAAAATTATTCCAAGTTATATCTTTAGGAGGAATGTTACTGAGGGAATCTGGAAAGACGGCAATGAATTGGTTTTGATCAGCCAATTCTTTGATTCCATAAGATTCGCTGGAAACATCATTGTAATTTCCTCCTAACCCATGAAACATGAATAATAAAGGATATTGGTATTCTGGGTTGTAGTTGTCTGGCAAGTAAACATAAAAGTTTCTTTGTTTTCCTTCTACGTTAACTGTGTGTTCTGTTAATTCTCCTGCTACTGCTAAGGTAGAGCAGAGGATTATAAATAAAGTTAAAATTAGTATTTTTCTCATTTCTATCACCTTCTCACATGAGAGGCAATATTTTATAAAAATGTTTCCTAGGATTTTTTAAATTCTTGGAGTAACTTTTCCTGCCAGTTGTGCAAAGACCGATGAGTTTTACTAAGAACAAGGTCTTGCATCTGATCTTGGTTTAAGACGAGATAGCCATCTATGCCAATTTTTTTAGAAATTTTTTCTCGTAATATCATTAATTCGTTAAGTTGTTCTCTTTGCTCTGGAGCATATCTTTTTGCTTTTAATTCTGGTAAGATAATCTGTTCTGTTTTTCCTTTAGAAATTGCTTCTTGGAAGAGAGGGATACTACGTTTAACAACCGGATGAACTGATTTAAGAGAATTCCATTCAGTTAATGATTTGGGTGGGTCTTGGGAAATGGCCAATAGTGGTTTTGTAGACATAATGTAATGTGGTGGGCGATCTACTTGCTTAGCTAATTTTTCCCGAAGAAGGAATAGGCGTTTGAGAATAGCTCGTTCTTGGGGGAGAAGGTTTCTGAAACCCTTTACATCAGAGTAAGACATTTCCTTATGTTCCCAGTTATTCTTTTCGATTAAAGAAAATTCTTCTTCAACCCAAGAGAGACGATTCTTTTTTATTAGTTCTTCTTTTATGAGATTCCTTAAGGGAATTAAATATGCTGTATCTTTGATAGCGTAAAGAAGCATTTCTTTTGTTAATGGCCTTTTGGTCCAATCGGCCATTTGAAACTTTTGTTCTTTTTTTATTTTGAAGTATTCTTGAAGAAGCGGGCCAAGACCAATTTCTTTTTTTCCGATAAAGAGGGCGGCCAATTGAGTATCAAAAATATTTTTTGGTCGGCAACCAAATTGATGGTGGAGGATTCTTAAATCAAAACTAACATCATGAAATATTTTTTGAACTTTAGGGGCGGAGAATATTTCTAATAAGGGATCAATAGTTTTTAATTTAATAACATCAACAATCCAATGTTGTGTTGTGGTGGATAACTGGATTAAAGAAATCTTGGTCCCATAATGATGGAGATTGTTCTCGCATTCTAAATCTACCCCAATTACTGAAGCTTGTTTTAATTCATTACAAGCAGTGGCTAATAAAGTTTGATTTTCAACATAAATAAAGTTCATTCTTTGTTGAATGGGGGGTTGTTTTTAATCTTTTCCTCTAGGAAAAATTAATTGCATTCTTCATTAACACTATCAATAGTGAAAGTAAACTGGACACTCTTTACATTGGGGTGGGTTATAGTGGGAGATGTTTCGCTAGGGCTTAGGGTTATGTATTCTTCACTGAGAACTTTTCCGAGGTTCTTTTTGAGGAGTTTTACTGGGACAATGATTTCTTCCCCTTGGCAATAATCTGGTCCTGGAGAGAGGACCCATTCTACTGCCCCAGCAGAAGTATAATCTCCCTTTCCTCTGTTTAAATTAAGGGTTTGTTGATCACTAGTTGTTACTTGGATACTGTTGAAATTACATTTTACATCACAGCCTTCTGTTTTGTAGAGTTTTTCTACAGTTCCACAATTGTTGTCTATGCACAATTCTCCTTGTTCGCAATCGGCACTATTTTGACAGGCAAGAATTACTGGTTCTGGTTCTTCTGGGGTTTGTTCGGGAGTTTCTGTGGTGTCTGTTGTTTCTTGATCAATGATTGGTTCTTCTGCAATGAATGTTGTACAGGAACATCCGACAAGAAGGATTAGGGAAATACCTAAAATTAAAAGTAGAAATTTTGTTAGTTTCATTTTTGGCCTCTTTTTTATTTTTTATTGGAATAGTTAATTAGTTTTGTTTTATAAAAGTTTTCAGTAACCTTTTTAAAGAATCCAGGGAATTAGAGTATAAATCGAGAGGTACATCGGTGAAAGCTTATGTACACTGGAGAAAGTAGCTAATGCTTATTCTCCTTGAAAAATATAATAACAAAAGGTAAAACAAAATGGCAAGAATGCATAGTAGGGATAAAGGAAAAAGTGGAAGTAAAAAACCAATACCAAAGATTCCTTCTTGGGCAAGATATAAAGGTCCAGAAGTTGAGAAATTAATTATTAAATTAGCTAAGGTTGATACTACTACCAGTGAAATGGGAATGATCTTAAGAGATAACTATGGGATTAATAGTGTAAAAGCTCTTACTGAAAAAACTATTACTCAAATTTTGAAAGAAAACAAGCTGACTAAAGAGTTGCCTGAAGACTTGATGGCTTTAATTGTGAAGTTTGTAGATGTAAAAAAACACTTGGAAAAAAATAGACAAGATATGACTGCTAAGAGAGGATTACAGTTGACTAGTTCCAAGATTAGAAGATTAATGAAATATTATAAGAAAACAAACAAACTGCCACAAGACTGGAAGTTTGATGAAGAAAAAGTTAAGATGTATCTACATTAATTTTTTTCTTGTTTTTTATTTCTTTTTATTTTTGATTTCTTTTGAGAGTGAGAAATAATCTTAAAATTCTTGTTTAGTTAAAAATAAAAAATTAGAAAAAATAAATAAAAAAATTATAACATTGTTCTAATGCTTTCAATGTTACTAGCAATTTCATAACCTTTTTTGGTAAGTTCTAAAAGTTTTAATCTGCCTTCTTTTTTGAAATTAATAAGGTTTGATTTCTGCATCTCTTGTAGAATTTTAACAACATGCGAATAAGTGCAATCTATCTGCTTAGCAAGGACTGACGCATAAACTTGAGAGTTAGCATTTTTTAATTCAACTAACATCATTGCGGGTTTTTCACGAAAAAACACATCAAATATTTCTTTATCTTTGTTCAAATTGGACACCCCCCAGTGGTTTCTTCTTCACCCCTCTGTAACCATTGGGATGAGCTATATATTTAAACATTTATAGTTTAGATTATATAGGTTAGAGGCCACCTGTATTTAAAAGTTTTGTATAGTTTTGTCAATATCTATGTTTTCCGACGAGAAAAAAAAAGAGTGGTTTTTTCCTCATGAAGAGGTGAGGAAAATCCAGGAAAAATTAATTGAGGACATTTCTAAGGCCCTGGGAGAGGGGAAGAAGATTATTACTCATGCCCCCACAGGATTGGGAAAAACAGCCTCAGTATTAGGGCCAGCATTAAGGCATGCCATGAATAAAGATAAGGTTGTTTTTTTTCTGACTAATCGGCACACTCAACACCAAATCGCGATTGAAACTTTGAAAAAAATTAAAGAAAAATGGGGTGGAGAATTTGGAGTCGCAGACATAATCGGAAAACGATGGATGTGTAACCAAGAAGTTGCTGGATTGTTTGGAAGTGAGTTTAATGAATTCTGCAAGGCAGTGGTTGAGAAAAGAGAATGCGAATTTTATAATAATGTTAAAGATAAAACAAATTTTACAGTAGAGGCCAAAGGGTTAATTGAAGAGTTGGGAAGGAGAGGGCCATTACATAATGAAGAACTGAAAAGAATTTGTGAAAGTAAACATATGTGTAGTTATGAGATCGCAATGGGTTTGGCGAAAAAAGCTAAAGTGATTATTGGAGATTATAATTATTGTTTTGATCCATTTGTACAAAGTAATTTGTTTAGAAAAATAGAAAAGGAAATGGAAGATGTTATTTTAATTGTTGATGAGGCCCATAATCTTCCGGGAAGAGTAGTGGATATGATGAGCCATAATTTAACTAACAATATGTTAAAGAATGCCATATTGGAAGCGAAGAAATTTGGTTTTGATAAAGAAATTGATTGGTTGCAGGAGATACAAAAAGTATTGTTAGAATTGAGTGATGGGCTTGGAAGAGAAGGCGAAGAGAAAGTAGATAAGAAAAGTTTTTTCGATAGAGTGAATAAATTTAGAGATTATGATTTACTGGTTGAAGAATTAGAAGAAGTGGCCAATGAGATAAGGAAAAAGCAGAGAAAGAGTTTTATTGGAGGAGTAGCTTACTTTTTGGAATCTTGGCAAGGTGAAGATGAAGGGTTTGTTAGATATGTATCTGAGAAAGAAGGAAAATATGGGAAGGTTGTTATGATAAGTTATTCTTGTTTAGATCCTTCTTTGATTACTCGAACTGTTTTTGAGCGGGTTCATAGTGCAGTATTAATGTCTGGAACCTTGCGACCAACATTTATGTATAATGATATTTTGGGAGTGGAAGGAGAAGAAAAAGAATATGGAAGTCCATTCCCGGTAGAGAATAAATTAAATTTAATTGTTCCAGAAACCTCCACAAAATTTAATTTGCGAGGCGAGGGAATGTATCAACGGATTGCTGGGCATTGTTCTAGAATAGCAGAGTTAGTCCCAGGGAACGTAGCTTTATTTTTTCCTTCGTATAAGTTGAGGAATTCTGTATGTAGTTATTTGAAAAGTGAGAAAAAATTATTTTGGGAGAAACAAGAGATGGGTAAAGAGAATAAAGAGGCGTTTTTGGCTGATTTTAAAATGGCAAAGAGAGAAGGGGGAGTGTTATTGGGGGTGTTAGGGGGGAGTTTTGCTGAAGGGGTAGATTTCCCTGGTGATTTATTAAATTGTGTAGTAGTAGTTGGATTGCCGTTAGCTCGGCCAGATTTGAAGACAAAGGAAGTAATGAAGTATTTTGAAAATAAATTTGGCAAGGGCTGGGAGTATGGATATATTTATCCAGCCATGAATAAATGTTTTCAGAGTGCGGGAAGATGTATTCGTTCTGAACATGATAAAGGGGCAGTGATTTATTTAGAGGAGAGATTTACTTGGCCAATGTATTTTGGTAGTTTTCCCAAAGAAGGTTTGATTGTTTCTAAGGAATATGAACAGTTGTTAGAAGAATTTTTCGCCTGATGTGTTTTTCCCACCTTAGTGTAGTTATTGTTGTTTTTAAACTACCAGTATACAAAAACGTAACATTTATATACCTGTTGTGCTTTGTTAGAAATATTATGGTGATCGGGCTCCCTGCTCATTTCTACCACCCTCACCCCCTCTGAAATCTGGGAGCCCTACCATCTTTTTTTTATTAATTATGAATATGTTTTCTTAGAATTAGAGTAACTGTAGTGAATTTCTCCGAAGTTGCAGCCATTACACGTTGGGTCTAAATTTATCCAATCATTTTGATCTTTGTAACTGGAGACGGCTTCTTTTATTTTAACTTGTACAAAGACATGCCGAGGTACAAAGACAAATCTGGTTTGGAGACCAATAGATTGCAAGAGTGAAGAGAGAAGGATGGATGCATCATCACAATCTCCGCTGTTTGATTGTAAGGATTCTTGGGGAGTTTTGTAATATTCGAAGGCTAAGGGGTCGTTGAGGTAGTTGAAATTCTTTTGGATGAAATAAAAGATAGCTTTAGCGTTGCAGACTTTGTGTGTTTGGGGGCAAGAGAGAGTTACGATCTTGTCGGCGATTTGTTTTATTTCTGGTGTGAGTTGAACGTAGGAGTTCATATTGTTGGAGTTTATTTCTGGGATGGAAAGTTTGTTGAGTTGGAGTTCTTCTAAAGTAGGAGTATATTGTGGTTCAGGATTTTGTTTCAAACCATAATGGGGAAAGACCCAGAGGACTATTAATAGAAGGAGGAAGACTCCCATGATTATTTTCATTGGGCCTTTGTACCAAGGTTCATGATCTGGTTCTAAGTGTTCTTGGTGTTCTTGAGACATATATGGAAAGAAGGATAAAGAGTATTAATTACTTTCTCTTTTTATAGAATTCAATGAATAATTCTTGGGGAATGTTAATTCCGGCTTCTACGAAGTTCTTGGCGAGAGTGTGGGCGTCTTTGTTGAAATCACCAGTTTTTTTGAACTGAAGAATTCTTTTTAGAGTAAATGTAGAAAGGTGGCCTTCATTTAAGTTTAGGAGGATGGAACGTTTAGTCTTTTGGAACTTAAGAGTTTTGGGACAGAAAGTAAGATCTTGGTGGATGAAAAGATTTTTTTCTTTATTGAAACCATGATTGGTTAATTCAATAACTGCAAGAGTGGAAAGGATTTCAGACTTAGTCATTCGTGAATAATCTGTATCTGGGAAGAGAGAATAGAAATCATGATCCAATAATTTGGGGAGATTATGGAGGCGGCCGAGATATTTTTTAACTTTTTGTCGAGGTCCTTTCTTAGTCCATTTGTTCTCTACTAGATAACAGTAAAACTTGTTATCTATTTTCTTAGTACGTATATAAGACATATGGATTAAAACCATAACAGTTATATATAAGTTTTACTTTTCTAAATTTGTGCACCCACAAATATATTTCGGAAAAAGAATTAAATGGAGTATGTTTAGATTGGGTTATACAAAAATCCAGTCCCATTAATAACTGGTTGCTATTTTTCTCGGTTTTGTTTTGATGTTGGAAAGAAGAATGGCAGATTGGAAACCAAAAAAATAAGAGGTGGAAAAAATGAGAGAAAGATCTCCTTTCAATAGATGTGTAGAATGTGAAGAAACAATAACGCAACCTATCTGTGGAGAGTGTTTAGCTGTAAGGATGAAGAATATGGTTGGTGAATATGATACAAAACTTGCTAAAGATATTGCTGGGCTAAACGTAGAGGGAGAGACTAAATGTATATTCTGTGGAGAGGGGATGGGCTTATGTGCGCACTGCTTCAGTAAAGATATATATGAATATTTGGCTGAGAAAAATATCAAAATTGCTAAAGAATTTTTGAGCAGATTTGATTTTGATCTGAGAAGAGTATTTATTTAATTTTTATTATCTTTATTTTGTTTAAGGTTCTAGAGAATTTCTGGAAGTGCAACTGATTCCTAATGCAGAGATTTCAGAAGCAGAGAGACAATTAGAGAGAAGTTTACAATAAGGAGCATAATCTGTTCTGGAGTTTAATTTAAATCCTTGAAGAACAGTTTTAGAGGGAAGAATATAATATTCTTTGTTTTTATGGAGGGAAATAATGTCCTGACAAGAAGGTTTGGCGGCAAGGCCCTCAAAGCTAGCCCAACTATTAAATTTAAGAGAGAAGTCAAAGATATTGACATGATCGCAAGTTATTTTAGAAGGGATGACTGTTTGAGAATCTGGTGTTTTGACTATTAGATAAGATAATGATCCAGCTTGAGATTCTACTTGAATGCAAACTCTTGCTTGTGAGATATCTTTTAGTGGTTGATGAATCTGAAGGACTCGTTCGATTACATTTTGTCCAAGTGGTTGAAGGGTGTCAAAATCTGAGTAAATGGCTTGACCAGAAAGAACTCCGCCTTTGTATAATCCGAAAAAGAGGGCAATTAAAACGATAACTGCAATCCCTCCAATAAGAGATACTTTTTTGAAATTTTGTTCTTTTTGTTTGTGGATGATGTGGTGAGGAAGTTCTTTTTTTGGTGCGGTTTTAGTTGATTTATGGAGAGCAGTTATTTTCTTTGTTTTGGTTGGTTTTTTTTGTTTTTCCAAATAATCTTGATAGTTTTGTTCAGTGATTTTTTCATAAGCTTTCCGAACAGAGTCTTCTTTCCAGCCAGAATGAATTAGGTTTGCCTTAATGTATTCGTAATCAAATCCTTGCTTTAAGTGAGCGTTGATATATTCTTTTAATTCGTGAGGGACCTTGAATAAGAAATTTTTATAGTGGACGATAAAAAAAGTTATTACCGAGAAAATAGCAACGACGATTACCCACCACATGACTTTCTTGGTGAAATTTGAAGATTCTTCTAATTTAGCGGAAAGGTCTTCTAAATCTGTGTTTACTTCAGTTTGTAAAATAGCGAGTCCTGAGGATACTGTAGAAATGTCTTGTTTGATATTTTGTTCAGTAGATTTTTGTTGAGTGTTTAAATTTTGAAGTGAAGATTTTACTTCTTTAATCTCTTGATTAATGATCTTGACTTCAGTGTTAATAGAAGAAACGTCAGTTTTAGTTTCTATTACTTCTTTGGTGGCTTGTTCTACTTTGGTTTCTAATTCAGTTATTGATCCTGCTTCGGTTATAATACATTCTCCAAAGTCGCAAGTGTATCCTTCAGGACAATCAAAGTTAGTTAGGCATTCTTCAGTTGCAGTTGCTGAGATGGTTGGAATAGTTGAAGTCCCTTGAGCTGTTGAAAGAGTGCATTCTCCATTTGCGCAGTTATAACCTTCGCCATAATAAAATGAGCAGTCTTCATCTGAGACACATTCAAATTGGGCCAAAGATAGAGGTAAAATTAATAGAAATGTACAGAGAGCTATAAATAATAAATACTTTTTCATCTTTCCTCTTTTAATATATAGGAAGTTGTTTTTGGGTTTATATATTTTTGGTTTTGTAATAGTAAGTTTTATATAAATTTGAAGCAAATGAAGAACTATGCTAGACATAAACTTTGTAAGGGAAAATCCTGATGTTATAAAGGCATCAGAAGAGAAAAGGGGTCACGACCCCAAATTAGTAGATACTGTGTTAAAATTGGATACACAGTGGAAGAAGGAACTTAAAACAATGCAGGAATTAAATCATAAACGAAATTTAGTTTCTGAAGAGATCAACAAAGCAAAAAAGTCTAGCCAGTCTTCTCTCGCGAATAAAAAAATAAAAGAGATGCGAGAAGTCATTGATACGATTAAAGCTCAAGAAGATAAAGTGGCAGCGTTGTTAACAGAAAGGAATACTGTGTTAAAGCAGGTTGGCAATGTGTTACATGAATCTGTTCCTAAAGGAAAAGATGATAGTGAGAATGTTGAATTACGTAAATGGGGAAAGATTCCTAAATTTGATTTTCCAATTAAAGACCACATTGAATTGGGGTTGGAATTGGATTTAATAGATTTAGATACCGCTGCTAAGAATTCGGGGGCAAGATTTTATTATCTTAAAAATGAAGCGGTGTTGTTAAGTCAGGCCTTACAGAGATTTGCGATGGACAAAATAAGAGAGAAAGGCTATACTTTGGTGCAGACACCGTTCATGTTAAATCGCGCAGCCTTAGAAGGTGGTGTAAATTTGTCTGAGTTTGAAGATACAATTTATAAAATTGAAAATGAGGATTTGTATTTGATTGCCACCTCTGAGCATCCATTGATTGCGTTAAAGAAAGATGAATTGATTAATGAAAGTGATTTGCCAATTCAATTGTGTGGGGTGAGTGCTTGTTTTAGGAAAGAATTGGGAACTCATGGAAGGGATGACAAAGGAATTTTTAGGGTTCATCAGTTTAATAAGGTTGAACAAATTATTTATTGTCTTCCTGAAGAATCGCCAATGTATTTTGATATGTTGCAGGCCAATGCAGAAGATTTGTTTAAAGAATTAGAACTTCCATTTAGGGTGGTTAATATTTGCACCGGAGACATTGGAAACAAACAATCTTTACAGTATGATATTGAAGCTTGGTTCCCTGGTCAGAAAGATAAGAAAGGTGCATATCGAGAAGTAACTTCTTGCAGCAACTGTTTAGATTATCAAGCGGTAACTTTGAACACCAGGGTTAAGGGGAAGGATGGAGTTAAACGTTATGTTCACCTTTTGAATAATACTGCTTTGACAGATACTCGTCCGATTGCGGCAATATTGGAGAATTTTCAAACTGCTAAAGGAACTGTAAAGATTCCTAAAGCACTTTGGCCATACATGAGTGGGATTAAGGAGATTAAGAAAAAATCTAAATAAGAAAGTTAATTTGGCCAAATCATTTTTCCTTTTTTATTATATATTGGAAATACCAATTCTGGTTTTTTTAACATTAGAGAATGCATAAAATGTATTATTCTGTAAGTATATTTTTTATTTTTAATAAAAACTCCAATAATTGCACTAAAAGGAATTTCCGTGTCTGATTTTATTTCATTACCCAATTCATGAGAATATGTTGGTTGAAGTATGAATTTATTTTTTTCGCAAATTTGTAAGTATTGTTCTGAATGTTCACCCCATTGTGTTTCTAGGGTATAAAAAAAATGATTGTGGTTCTTTTTTACAAAAATGGGATCTAAGATAATTGTAAAAATTCCGCTCCAATCCAAATCTGTTATTTTTAATTTTTCTTCGGTTAAATAAAATGAAATATGGTTTTGAAACATGCTATTGGTATCTAATTTTCTAGGGAAAATTAACCCATTTTTGACAAGATTTTTTAATTGTGTTGGATTCCAAAAAGACCTTGTTACGTCATGCATCAATAATCCTTTACGAAAAACATTTAACTTTTTTTTTGCGCATATTTTTTTTGCGATTTCATAATTTAAAATATCTGAATTTGCGATTTTAATCATTGCGTTAAGTTCATAAACAAAAGTTCTCGTTTCTTTAATATTATCTGGCATTCTATGAAATATCTCTATTTTAGGAAATATATTCATCTCGATATTTCCTAATTTTTTGAGTTCTTTGGTTACATTGGTTATTTTATTTTTATTTGATAAGTATAATAAATAATCAATTAATTTTTTTATTTTGTTAATCTCTGGTTTATACCAATCTATAAATTCTTTAAGGTCTTGTTCTTTTTCTTTCAAAAATTTGTCATTAAATTCTTTGTATTTATCATGATCAATAAGCTTTTCAAAATCAGTTATGCATTTCTTAAATTTTTTTAGATCTGCTTTGGACCTTATTAGATTATACAGATTAATGTTTTCCCTATTATGGTCATTAAGAAATTTTTTGGTTCGGAGGAATGGTTGTTTGAAATATTTATCATAATCTTGATGATTTGCAAGATTATTATAATCTCCTTTTATCACAGACTTTTCAAAGCTTTTTAGGCGCCTATTTAAACGGTAAAGTTCGGATCGGTAGGATATTATCTGTTCTACTCCTTCGAAAAGATAAATTGTTTCTGCAAAATCTGCCCAGATTTGATGGATCTCTTTTAACAGTTTTTTATTTTCAATTAATAAGTTCATCTCTTTTTCCATTGGTTGAAATAACTGTATATCCCTTATAAATAATTTTCCAAAACTTTAATAAACAACTTTGTTTCTCAATTAATAAAATGAATATAATTAAATACGGTGGATCAAGAGTTAGTCCTACCCCAGAAACTCATGATGATGGATTTATTGACAGTTTGATTGATTTGACAAAGAAATATTCTAGTCAAGAATTTATGATAATTATTGGTGGAGGTGCTCTTGCTGGTAAGAAACAAAGTGAAGAACCAAATGCAGATAATGATAGAAAAGATTGGTTAGGGATAGAAGCAACTTGGGAAAATGCCCAGTATGTTATTGATCGGTTTCAAAGTTCGGGGGTAGAAAAAGTTTGTCCTGAAGTTGTTAAAGATCCCACCCATAAAGTTTCTGGTTACAGAATTTATTTCGCTGGTGGTTGGAAACCAGGTAATAGTACTGATTATGTAACAATGACTCTTGCTGTTACTTATAGTGCTGAGAAAGTTATTAAGATCAGTGATTTTGAAGTTGTTAAAGATTTATCTCCTTTAGAGATTAAAGATCTGGCTAAAGAAGAGAAAAGTAAAAGGTTGGCTGAAGCGGAAGATCTTCCCGAAGCAACTTGGCAAAAGATGGTTGATTTAGTTGGTACCAAATGGGTGCCAAGATTGAATACGCCTTTGGATCCGTTAGCGGCAAAGTTAGGATTAGAACATTCGGGAATTAATTTATACATTTGTCAAGAATCCCAGCTAGAGAAGGTTCTTTCTGGTGATTATCATGGGTTGAAAGGAACGATTGTAAAAGGATAATCTTAAATATCTTTTTTGTTTTCTTTTTCTTAGATGTTAACTGCCGCAGAATTAAAAGATGCGCAAGACGCAATAGAAAGAGAATTGGAGTATTCTGAAGCAAAGAAGTTACGGATTGATGCGTTATTAAAAAAAGAGAAATCTGTTGGGAAACGAATTAATCGTAAGGCTTTAGTTGCGATTCATTTAACTGATTTTTTTCCAGACCATGGAATACTCCAAACTACGGGCGAGGTTGGATTAAATATAGATGGTAAAAAGATTTATTTTCCTCGTGAAACGATTCATTTTTCTTTGAATGGTCCCGTGGGGTCCCATATGTATGGTTCTTGGGAAGGTAAGAAATATGTGATTCTTGTGCCATTAAATCTTATATTTGAACGTGTTTATGCATTACGGCCGGAAGATACATTCATTATGGGCCAATTAAATTTACCCAAGGGTTCAGAAATAATAGGTGAAGAAAAAAACTTAACTGGGAAGAACCCAGGAAACGCAACCTTGGTTCCTTTTCTAGAAGGAGAGGATGCCCATCAAGCAGCCAAGAGAAGAATTAAAGAAAGAGGGTATGTGCTTGCTGAAATTGGGATGTGGTCATGGAGTTTTCGTTCTGAAGCAGAAGCATTACAAGAGATTGCACCAACCCTTTATCATAAACCGTTTTATGAAATGATTGAGAAAGAGGGGAAGTCTTCCCTTACACATCAAGCCCATTTGTTTGGAGAAATAGAAGGTCATGTTAAGGGGGCAATTTTAATATTGGGTGGCAAACATAAGATATTTTCTAAAAGCCAATTAGAAGATATGGTTCGGGTTTGTAAAGATCTTAGAATTAGACTTGAAGAGATTATTGAAAAAAACAAGTACAAACCCATGAAATCCATTAATGAAGAACAAGCTTTTGAAAGAATATTAAATCTTCTGAAAGAGTTGCCATATGAATATGAATTGTTGAAGATGAAAGTTTCGACAATAAAAAAAATTGACGAGTTGAGTGAAGAAGAGAAAGAATGGTTGTTAAGTGAATACCATCTTCTTGAAAAATTTAAATCTAAAATTGAGAAAGATAAATTCAAATCAGCTAAAAAAATATTAAGAAGATTATCTACACGTGAAAGAAGAGTTTACTCAGTTTATCAAGAACTAAAAGGAATGTTAGAATCTACTAAGAAAAATAAGAACTTAATTGTGGACTTGGATAGTATTGAAGAAGCGATGGAAGTGCAACAAGCAATTTTAGCTCGTGGACTTTCGCGTGGCTCTAAAGAGATGATTGGCTTGATTAATGAAGGGAATGTTAATCAACTAGAATTGAAGATTGATAAATTTGAAGAAAGCATAGCTGCCATTGAGGCTCGTTTAAAGGCTCTTAAAGAGATCATACATCGTAAAATTAATTATTCGATGCAATTAGCAGTATAATCTTTATTTTGAGGTTCTTTAATATACTCAATCCAGAATATAATTGTTTAAATATCCTTTTTGTTTTCTTTTTTTATTAGCTATGGTTAATGAAAATAATTCTGTTATTGATGATGTTGTTAGTAAGTTAGTTGTTGGTACTTCTTCTTTGACCCACATGGGATTGGCAACAAAGATAGCGGAAAGATCATTAGGATTGCAAGGATTAGATTTGACTCATTCTTCATTAGATCCTAGAACTTTTTCAGTAGGAGAATTTTGTCCAAGGTTTGCACTGGGGGAAAACGGAAGAGATCTAAATGGAAAACATGTTTATTTGGTCATGATCCCAAGTCCGGATGAAGACCAAGAAGGAATTTTTTATCGAGCAGCAATGGCTTCACAAGCTGCAAAAGAGAATGGGGCAGACAAAGTCGTAATCTTAGCAACAGACTTCCCCCATGGAAGACAGGACCGTGGTCCGGGTGATGATGATAAAGCCAAAGGAGAACTAACTACTGTTCGTCTACACGCCCGAACCTTATTGGGAGCCGGATGTGATCAAGTAATTACTACACATGAACATTCTTCGCGAATTTCTGGTTATTTTGCTTTGGAGTCTGGGTTAATTCATCGAGAGAGGCCGGATTTGTTAGAGAAAGAAGCAAGAAGTATTGATCCAAAATATGTTAAGGTCCCAGAACATGTGGATATAGATGATCCAGAAGTTCAGGCATTGGGCAGAAAAGTTTTCAAATCTATTAGTCCCCATACTATTCTTGCAGATTATTTGTTACACCAGAGTTCTCTAGTGGGAACTGATTATTTAGAAAATGGTGGGGCGAGACTTCTGGTTAAATCAGTAGATAAAGGCAATCGTGTTTTTATTGATCCGTTAACTGACGCTTTGTGGCTTCCGAACCTAATTAAGGTTTACTGTGGAAAAGCAAGAGATGCAAAAAATGATCCTAATAAAGTTGAGGTTGGTATCGAAGAAGTAATCGGAGAGTTTACTTCTTTTGATGGAATGATGGAGTTACTAGGAGATGATGGTGGTGACACCTTAGGAACTTTGCGTAAAACTGCTGCTTGGTCTGATAAAGGAAATCTTTGTTCAAAAACTGGAAAATTTTATGGAGTGCCAGAAGGCAGAATAATTTATTGCACTCATCCCTGGCTTGCTGGAAAAAGTTATGATGCCATTCAAAGAAGAATTGTGAATAACATTGGCCCCCAGGAATTTTTAACTACCAATACTCGGCCCTATGTGGGAGATCATCAATATTACAAATTAAAAGAGACCTCCACAGTATTAAGACTTGCAGGGTTGTGGGCAGATGCTATTCTTGCTAATGAATTGGGGCATGATGTAATGAGTAGATACGCTAATTTTAGTTGTGAAGAAGAACAGCACAGATTTATTTCTCCGTTATATGTCCTTAAACGTCACACAAGGCATTTTATGGCTGAAGATTCAAGAAGCAAAAAAGAAATAAATTTTGAGTTACGTGGATAAAGAACTTCTCAATTTACATAATTAATATAAATGTCTTCTTTTTTAATTAAGGTATGTCATTATTTAAGGATATGTTAAAGGGTGGAGAGACTGTTTTTAGAGACACCATTGTTTTAGGTTATGATTTCCAGCCAAAAGTGATGAAGTATAGAGAAAACGAGCAGATGAGGTTTGCTGTGGCAGTGCGACCATTACTACAAGGACATAATGGTAGAAATTTATTTGTGTATGGGGCACCAGGAATTGGAAAAACTACTGCTTGTAAGCATGTAATGAGAGAATTGGGAGAAGAAACTGAAGAAGTAGTGCCAATATATGTTAATTGTTGGAAAGAGAATACTACATTTAAGATATTTTACAAAATGTGTGAGGAGTTGGGGTTTAAATTTTTAGTTAATAAAAAAACCATGGAGTTGTTTGATTTAATTAGGGGGAAGTTGAATAAGAAAAGTGCAGTATTTATTTTTGATGAAATTGATAAATTAGAAGATTATGATTTTTTGTATACTTTATTAGAAGATATTTATCGAAAGAGTATTTTTTTGATTACTAACTATAGAGAAAGTTATAATGAAATGGATGAACGGATTCGGTCGAGACTAAATCCAGAATTTTTGTTTTTTAGATCTTATAATAAAGAAGAAGTTAGGGGGATCCTGGAACAAAGAAAAGAGTACGGGTTTGTTCTCGGGGCCTGGGACGAAGAGGCTTTTTCTAAAATTGTGGAGAAATGTTTTTCTGTTAAGGATTTAAGGGTTGGTTTGTACTTGATGAAAGAATCTGGAAACTTGACGGAAGAGCGGAGTTTAAGGAAAATTGGAATGAATCAAGTTAATGATGCAATTAGAAAAGCTGATGAATTTCAAATAAAATCTAAAGAAGGATTAGATGAAGATTTAATTTTAATCTTGGATATTATTAAAGATAATTCTGGTGAGAAGATTGGGAGTCTGTATGAAAATTATAAAGTTAAGGGTGGAGAAATTAGTTACAAGACATTTACTAGAAAAGTTGATAAATTGAAGGAAGGAAGATTTATTTCTACAAAGAAGGTAACTGATGGAGGGGGGTTGACAACTTTGATTAGTTATGGTTCAGAGAAGAAGTTAACTGAGTTTTGAAAGTGGAAGAAATTAATAAGTTGAGAAGATTATATCATTTAAAACATGTGGATAGATTTAACTCAGTATTGAAGAGAAAAGAAAGTTCTGCTGAGCATTCATGGAGTTGTTTGATTCTTGCAGACTATTTTTTGAATTTGATGAAAGATAGAGACATCGATAGATTAAAAGTATATGAATTATTGTTGTACCATGATGTTGTTGAGATTGAAGCAGGTGACATTGGTTTATTAGAAACAGAGAAAAGAAAAGATAAAAAAGAAAATGAAAGAAAAGCGATGTTGAAATTAAAGGAAGAGTTTCCTAAATCTGTTACCAGTAAGTTTGAAATATTGTTCAACGAATTTGAGGCAGCAGAAACTAAAGACGCTAAGTTTGCTAAAGCAATAGATAAAATGGATGCCTTGATCCATGAGATGGATTATAAAGAAGATTGGAAAGGGTGGACTGAAAAGATGGTTAGGGAATTCTATGAAAAAGAGATTAAAGATTTTTTTGTGATTAAAGAAGCTTTTGAAAGAATATTAATATATGTAACCCAAGAAGGTTATTTTACTCAGTAATTTTTTGTTTGGGTATTCCAATGTCAACAATGATTGTTTTTTCTTTGTATTTTTCTAATCCCACTTTGAGATCATGAAAAGTGATAATTAAATCTACTTGACAATATTTATCTTGGGCTTCTCCGGTATCTGGATCTAAACCGGAAGGAAGATCTACTGCCACTTTGATTCCTTCTAAAGAGTTGAAGTAATCTATCGCTAAAGGGAGGGGCTCTCTAAGTGGGCCTTTTATTCCGGTGCCAAGAAGGGCATCGATGAGAAGAAGTTCTTGGTCTGGTTGGAAGTGGAATTGGTTAAGGTTGAATTTATTTTTTATTTGGATAATGTTAATTGGGGCTTTAATTTTTTTATAATGTTCCTCTGCTTCAACAGAAAGTTTTTCTTTATCACCAAAGAAAAAAATGAGAATTGGACAATGAATGGCAAGGAGACGAGCAGCAGCAAATCCATCACCACCATTATTTCCGGATCCAGCAAAAATGACTATCTTTTTGTTATTAAGGTCATATTTTTCTTTTATTTTAAAATAGAGTTGTTTTCCTGCATTCTCCATGAGTTTAAACTTAGAAATTCCTTGCTCTACAGCTAAGTCCTCTAATTCGCGCATGTCCTTTGCAGTGATCATTATTGTCGAGGTACAAGGAAATTTTATAAACTTTCTGGAGTTTTTGTGAAAAAGGAGAAGATTTAGATGGCAGTCCACGAAAATTATTATAAGAAAGAAGTAGATATGAAATACAACTTCAAGATACTGTGGAAATTTCTCGGTAGGTATAAGGGGTTGTTTTTTGGAACAATATTAGTTTCTTTCTTGATTGAATCGGCTGCTTTTTTTGATAATTTTGTGTTTAAATATTTAGTAGATAAATCCACCTTATTTGTTGAAGGTGTTATCACTGCAGAAACTTTTGGATCTTTATTATTATTGGCAGTGTTAGTTTACTTAGGAGTCAGGTTCTTTGCCTCAGTGATGTGGTGGATAGAGATGAGACTAATTAATTCATTGGAAGTTAAAACCATGAGTGATTTAGAAAAGAAATCTTTTTCACATATTTTAAATCTCTCCTATCGTTTTCATCTCAACAAGAAAACTGGTTCGATAATCTCTCAGTTCACTAGAGGGGTAAGTAAAGTTGAATCTGTGATGGATGCAATTATTTTCCATTTTGTTCCAGTGTTATTTAGGTTTATTATTTCGGCGGGAGTAATTTTTTATTTTGATTTTTCTACTGCAATTGCTTTGTTGGTAATGACTATTACTTTTGTTACAGCAGGAATTTTATTTACTCATAAACAAAAGATTCCTCAAAATGAAGCTAATTATAGGGAAGATATATTGAAACAAAATTTAGCGGATGTGTTTGCAAATATCGAAACAGTAAAATATTTTGGTAAAGAAAAAAGGACGATTGGTTATTTTGGTGGCTTGTCTCATCGGTTAAGAGATGCGAGATATGATTTTTGGAATTATTTTACTTGGGCATCAGCAGTGCAAACAATGATCTTGGGATTGGGGGTTTCAGCAATATTTTATCTAAGTTTTGGAAGTTTTTTAGATGGTCAGATGACTTTAGGAAGTATAACTTTGATTTATGCGGCCGTCTGGAAACTGATTCCAATGTTGTTTAGTTTTATGCATGGATATAGATCCCTAATAAGAAGTAATGTAGACGTTACAGCATTGTTTTCTATGTTTAAAGAAGAAAATGAAGTTAAGGATATTCCTGATGCAAAAAAAATAAAAGTAACTAAAGGAGAGGTCGAATTTGATAAAGTTGACTTCGCTTATCCAGGGAGGTTTAAAGATGTATCAGTATTAAAGAATTTTGATTTAAAGATTAAACCAAAAACTAAGATTGCTTTAGTGGGACCCTCAGGATCTGGAAAAACAACAATTATTAAAGTATTATATCGGTTGTTTGATCTCAATAAAGGTAGGGTGTTAATAGATGGACAAGATATTGCTGAAATTACCCAAGAAAGCTTGAGAAATAGTATGAGTATAGTTCCACAAGAACCAATACTTTTTGATAATACTATTTGGTTTAATATTTCTTACGCTAATCCTAAAGCAAGTATACCAGAAGTGTGGAGGGCGATAAAATTTGCGCAACTGGACAAGTTTATTAAGAGATTGCCCCGGGGAGAAAAAACAATTGTGGGAGAAAGAGGGGTTAAATTATCTGGTGGGGAGAAACAAAGAGTTTCTATTGCCCGAGCAATATTAGCAGATAAGAAAATATTGGTGTTAGACGAAGCTACTTCTGCCCTAGACTCTGAGACAGAATTAGAGATACAAAAAGATTTAGAGAAGTTGATGAAAGGTAGAACTACAATTATGATTGCCCATAGACTTTCAACAATAATGAAAGCCAATAAAATAGTAGTATTAAATGAAGGCAGGATTGTAGAAATTGGAACTCATCAGGAACTGGCTAATAAACGAGGAGGGTTGTATAGGCGATTGTGGGATTTACAAAAAGGGGGGATGTTGTAAATGGGAAAAATTTTGAACATTGCTCACAGAGGTTATAGTTCTGTTGCTCCAGAAAATACTAAGAAATCTTTCTTAGAAGCGGTGAAATTAGGAGTAGATATGATTGAGTTGGATGTTCAAAAAACAAAAGACAATGTAGTTGTGGCGATTCATGATAGTGAAATGGGTAGAACTTCGAATGGTTCTGGAAAAATTGAGGAGATGAGTTGGGCGGAGTTGAAAAAGCATGATTTTGGTTCTGGAGAGAAAATTCTTACTTTGGAAGAGGCATTGAAAGTTATTAACAACAGGTGCGGGGTGATTGTGGAGTTAAAAGATTCTCTTAAAGGAAATGAGGCCTTGGTTCTTAATGAGCTTAAGGGGTTGGAGAGAAAGGTTTGGATACATTCAGGTAATTGGAAAATATTAAAAAACTTCAAGAGATTAAATGATGGAGTGAAAAGTGGTTATGTATTGGAATTTTCTTTTTGGAGATTGTTGTTTGCATATTTATTTATTAAAAAGAAAGTGGATTTCTTTTCAGTGAGTTATGAATTCTTTAATAAAATTTGGATGATTAGGTTGGTGATGAAATTAGGAGTTCCGATCTATGTTTGGACAGTAAATGAATATGAAAAGATTAAGGGGCTTTTGAGTTATAATGTTGCAGGGATAATCAGTAATCATCCAGAAAGGGTCAAAGAAATTTTAAGTAAAAGAAGATAAATAAAATAGATTTTTGAATTCTTTTGAGGGAATTATTTGAGAATTATTTTAAGATACCATAACCAATTAATCTGAACCGGTCTCCTACCCTTCTAGAAATGGTAACTCTGTCTCCAGGGTTGGCTACGATTGGTCTCTTGAGAACACAAACAGTTTTTTTCTTTGAAGGGTCAATGACTACTCCGACAGTTACTGCAGAATTGGCATTAAGCATTAAGGGTTCATTCCTAGCTAGAGGTTTAACTTCAGTTTCTTCTTTGGTTCCAACTACTCTTTCAAGAAGATGAGTTTCTAAGGTTATTTGATAATGAACAATGGGAAGTTTACCTGGAAGTCCAACTAATGACCCACCCAATGAATCGGATTTTATGATAGATGGATCTAAGGTTGTGGAGATAGCCATACTTCCTCCGGGGAGGATTTCTTCTACGGGTGCTCCTCCAGAAAAAATTTGAGTGATTTTGGTTTTGAGTGGTTTCCAGATTTTTCGGTTCTTTTCTTCAACCATTCTTCCAGGGAGGATTTCAATTTCGTCTCCTACTGTTAGTTTACCTTCTTTGACAGTTCCACCGAGAACACCACCAATTATTTTTTCTGGTTTAGTTCCGGGTTTATTGATGTCAAATGATCTGGCAACTAACATGATGGGGTCCTTTTTAAGATCTCTTTCGGGAGTAGGAAAAAACTCTTGGATGGCTTTAACTAAAATATCTACATTAACATTAGCTCGAGCAGAAAGTGGGAGAATAGAAACATCTTTGTAATCTGTAGTGGAAAGGAATTCTTTAATTTGTTGATAATTCTTAAGGGCTTCTTCATGAGTAACCAGATCAATTTTGTTTTGTACAATCAAGACATTTTTGATTCCAGAAATCTGAAGGGCCATGAGGTGTTCTTTAGTTTGTGGTTGAGGACATTTCTCATTTGCGGCAACCAGTAAGATAGCTCCGTCAACAATACTTGCTCCTGACAACATAGTGGCCATTAAACTTTCGTGGCCAGGAGAGTCGACAAGAGATATTTTTCTAATAAATTTTGTATCCGAATTACATTTGATGCATTTTTCCTTTGTGGTGTAGGAATCACATTTCTCGCATTTATAGATGGAGAAGTCAGCGTAACCTAACCTAATAGTGATGCCTTTCTTTAATTCTTCAGAATGAGTGTCAGTCCATTTTCCACTGAGCCGTTCTGTTAAAGTTGTTTTACCATGATCTACATGACCAACTAAAGCGATGTTTAGTTCTGGTTGAATTACTTCAGATTTCTTTGCTGTTTTTTTGGCCATTGAGTTGTTAGAAAAAGGGTTACTTTATAAAGATTTGGGGGCTTAATAGAGGTATGAAATTTCCGAAGTTAAAATCGGATACGATACTTGCCCCCATGGCCGGAGTTACTGATGTAGCCTTTAGAGTCCTATGTAGGAAGTATGGGGCAGGGATGGCAGTGACAGAAATGATTTCTGCAAATGCTCTTGCTAGGAGGAATAAACGAACCTTGGGCATGATTGATATTGTGGCTGCTGAGAAGCCAAGAGTAATTCAATTGTTTGGGCAAAATGTGGAGATGTTAGTTAAGGCAGCTAAGTACTGTGAAGATAAATGTGAAGTATTAGATCTTAACTTTGGTTGTCCTGCTACTAAGATAATAAAGCAAGGTGCTGGATCTGCATTGTTGGAAAGGCCCAATAAAATTGGAGAGATTGTTAAGGCGGTTAGTTCTGCCATTAAAATTCCGGTTACTTGTAAGTTGAGACTAGGGATTCGTAAGAATAATATTAATATTGTTGAAGTTGCTAAAGTTTGTGAAGAAGCTGGGGCAGCGATGATTGCGATTCATGCTAGAACTCAGAAACAAGGATATACTGGCAAGGCAGATTGGAGTTGGATTAAGAATGTTAAAGATAGTTTAGGTGTTCCGGTTGCTGGAAATGGAGATGTTTGTTCTGTGGAAGATTATGTGCGGATGAAGAAGGAGACTGGATGTGATTTTGTAATGATTGGGAGAGGTGTTGTGGGGAATCCTTATTTGTTTAAACAAATCGAGCAGTTTAATAAAAAAGGAAGTTATTCTGAGAGAGATAGAAAACAACAAATAGAAGATTTCTTTGAGTATTTAGAATCGGCAGAGAAATATAAGGTAGGTTTTTTGCATGTTAAATTCCATGCGCAAAGTTTTACTAAAGGTTTTATTGGGGCCAGTAGAGTCCGTGACAAGATTGGAAGAGCTAAAAGCTTTGAAGAGATCGAGAAAGTAATGAAGACTCTAGAATAATAATTTTTAATAAGTAAAGGTGATTTCTTTAGGAGATGTCACTTGATAATTATTTTAGGGATGTTTATTCTTCTGATTCTAAATTAGATCAGAATGTATATATTGGTAGTGTTTATTCTGGAGAGATGATTATAGAGAAGTTATTGGTGAAGATTTTTGGATTTGATAAGGATTATCTTTAATTGAATTAAGGCCATAGTTATGGTAAAAGATAAAGAATTAATCTTTTTTGATTAAAGTGATCTCAATGTTACTCACTCTTACTTGTTTGCCTTCTTTGTTTTCAAATTCTTCGCTGTCAATTTGAATGTCTTTTACATCTATGGCATTATCTAAGAATCTTTTTCTGGCCACTTCGGATACATCTACAGCACGAGAGATGAATTTTCCTCTTGCCTTAACAATCACTTCGTTGGCACCCTTGGTGGTGAACTGCATTACTACCCCAGTCACATAATTCATAAAAGGTTTGTTTCCAATAAATATAGAGTTGTCGTTCGTCATTTGGTCTACCCCAATTCTACTAGGCCAGAGACTTAGTCTCCACCCTCAACTAATCTTCTGTCTTCTTGAGTCTGGTGATGTAACCAGAAACAATATTTCTTAGTTTTTTACTAGGTGTCTTAACTAACGTCCTAGCAACTTCTTTATTAGCAGTGTAATCTGTGGTAAATTTATCTCCATGTAGCTTCCAAAGTTCCTTGGTTTTTCTCTTTATATACTTAGTCTTAATACGTCCCATATAACTGCTTTGTATTGTGTTCTTTTTATAAAGTTTTCTCTAATTAGGGTTATAATCTCAATTTTGCTCTTTTTGGTGAAGAATTGGATAGTTATTTCTTTGTCGGATTTTATTTGCTTTTTTTGTTTTATTTTTTTTTATTGATTTATTTGTCATTATCCAGTATACATTTTAGTAACATTTATATATTAAGATAGAATTTTATTTTTAATGGTTATCTTATTTGATCAACAAAATCTTCCAGAGGATATATTTAAGATTGTCTTCGCAACGGAACAACAAGAACTAGTTGGAAGATTATTGTTTAGTCACATCAAAGGCAATGGTGGAGAAATAGGAAAAACAGAAATGGGAATTTTTGCGCAAAAATTACATGATGGAGAAATCATTATTAAACCGGAAGGAAAATCTCCCATATTAAATAGAGAAGTTAAAATTTCTTATAATAAAAGACAATTTTATGATCGAATCCTTACCCCTATGAGGGGAATGGGTTTGATTGATTATGATTTATATAAAAAAACATACAAACTTTCTGATCGGTTTAATAAGTTAATGATTAAAGTTGGTTTAATCTGGTTAAAAGAATTAGAAAGAAAATAAAAAATTAAAAAGTTGGGTGTTCTCCGGAGGTTTCTGGTTGGAGAGATGGATTGTTTCCAACTGCTTGTTTTAGGGCTTCGACCTTGTCTATTTTTTCCCAAGTGAAATCCGGATCGTCTCTACCAAAATGTCCATACGCAGCGGTTTTCCGGTAAATTGGCCTTCTTAAGTTCAGATGATCAATAATTGCTTTCGGTCGGAAATCAAAGGTTTGTTCCACTGCTTGAATTATTTTTTCTTCTGGAATTTTGTTAGTGTTGAAGGTATTAACTAAAATGGAAACTGGTTTGGATACGCCAATGGCGTAAGCGACTTGTACTTCACATTTATCTGCTAATCCTGCAGCAACAACATTCTTTGCTACGTATCTTGTATAATATGAAGCAGACCGATCTACCTTACTAGGATCTTTTCCTGAAAATGCTCCTCCCCCATGAGAACCATGTCCTCCATATGTATCTACAATGATTTTTCTTCCAGTAACTCCAGCATCTCCTACTGGGCCACCAATAACAAATCTTCCAGTGGGGTTGACAAAATATTTTGTGTCCTCATCAATCCAGTCAGCACAGATTGGTTTGATTATTTTTTCGACCATATCTCTACGAATAGTTTCTAAGTCAACATCTGGGTGGTGTTGGGTAGATATGACTACGGTATCTACTCTTTTAGGAACACCATTTTCATATTCGACCGTAACTTGAGATTTTCCATCGGGACGAAGATACCAAACTTCTCCTCTTTTTCTTGAGCTGGCAAGTCGTTTAGTTAATTTATGGGCAAGAATGATAGGTAAGGGCATAAACTCGGGAGTTTCATTAGAAGCATAACCAAACATTAAACCTTGGTCACCTGCGCCTTGTTCATCATATAATCCTTCTCCTTCAGATACTCCTTGAGAGATGTCTGGAGATTGTTCAGAAATTGCTGCTAAAACTCCGCAGGTTGATCCTTCAAAACCAAATTCTGGTTTATCATAACCAATGTCTAAGACTGTATCTCTAACAACTTTTTGTACGTCGATGTATGTTTTAGTAGTAACCTCTCCAGCAACAACAACAAAACCTGTTTTTGTTAAACATTCAACTGCCACCCTTGCTTGCGGATCTTCTTTGTAAATTGCATCTAGAATTGCATCACTAATTTGGTCACACATTTTATCTGGATGTCCTTCAGTTACACTTTCACTAGTAAATAAATATCTGTTTGCCATTTTATTTTTCCTCCATTAAAAACCATTTCTTGCTTTATAGCCATGTTTTTTTTCTTTTGTTGATTGAACTCTTTTATCATTACTAAAGTGGGCAGGGTATTCTAATTTTAATCCATCATATAATGCTCCCAGTTCACTTCTTGTTCCTTGGTGGAAGATCTCTCTTTCGACGGCACCAATTACATTATCAATGAAAGTTGCACCACTTAGTCCAGGATTTACTCTCTTGGCAATATTTGGTTCGGCCAATGCTTGTTTTAAATATGTATTACTCATTTTTTTAACACCTCAAGTGATTATTTATTTTGTTAGATTCTGCTTAGTTTGGAATAGTTTAATATAAATTCTTTTGAAAGATATATTCCTATAGGAATATTTATATAATAGTTATATTATTAGAGTAGTAACATGGAAGAATTAAAACAAATTAAACTATTGAGAAAGAAATTGGGATGGGGCCAAAAAGAGTTGGCAGAACGGGCCGAGGTTTCACAGAGTTTTATAGCCAAGTTAGAGTCTGGAAAAATAGAACCCACATATAGCAAGGCAAAAAGGATCCTGGAAGTTTTGAATAAGGCAGAAGAGAAAGAAGAATTACAAGCCAAGGATTTAATGAATAAAAAAATTATTTATATTGGTGAAGAAGAAAAAATATTATTAGTGATTAAGAAAATGAAAAAATATGGCATCTCACAAATCCCTATTGGGAATAAGAACCAAGTAGTGGGTTTAATCTCTGAAAGTGTGATTTTAAATAATTGGAGTGAAAATTTGGCGAGAAAAGAGGTTAAAGAAATTATGAAAGAAGTTCCGCCCATTGTTTCATTAGAAACTCCTAAAAAAGTTGTGATGGATCTTCTACGGGTTTTTCCATTGGTCTTAGTAGGGAAGAAAGGAGAGATTAAAGGATTAATAAGTAAAAGTGACTTGTTAGAAAATATTTAGAACTTAGTTAAAAAGATGATAATTATTTAGAAGCTTGAAAGGCAAGAATATCCTCTGTGCTTAATTTTTTTCCTTTCTTCATTTTTTCTTTTACTTCTTTGGTTTTTTCTCTAACTTTATCTTTGAAAGATTTTTCTTCTTCATTCGTGAAATGCTTACCTAACTCAGTGAATCTTTCAATACTTTTATCTAACTCTTTTTTTACTTTCTCAAATTCTATTTTTATTTCAAGAAGTTTTTCTGCAAAAGGTTGTTCTTTTTCTTTAAGAGATTTGTTTTCTTTTAGTAAGACTTTCATCTCTTCGTGTTTTTCTTGGGATTGGCGAGCAAAATCTTGGACTTCTTTATGAACAGATTCTGCTGCCTTCCTAGAAGAAGAAAGTAATTTGGAAGCATTATTTATTTCTTTCCATGCGTCCCCCACGGCTTCTATTTTCTTGTAAGTTTTCTTTAATTCTTTGATTTGCTTAGTTATTTGTTTCTCTTTTTCAAAACCCATAGGTTCAGTTTCTATTTTTGTTTCTAATTTTTCTATTTGGGATTTAAGCTGGCGTGGATCTTCTTTGACGTCGAGCTTATCGAAAAGATCTTTCTTTTTTTGGTCAATTTCTTTCTTATCTGAAGACTTTTCCCTTACTTCTTTGTTTAATTTATCTCTTTTTTCTTTTGTTTCTTTTACTTTTTTAGTGAAATCATCACGTTCTTTCTTTAATCTTTTAATCTGTTGATTGTTAGAAGAAAGTTTAGAACGGATCTCTTTAGATTCTAGAGAAATCTTTCTGTTATCTTGACTAAGTTTGCTGAGGTTAGACCTCAACCTAGAAACGTCTCTTTTCGTTTGCTGAAATTCTTTTCGCAATTCATTAATATTTTCTTCCATAGGAATGTGGTGTTGCCAATATAAATATAAAAAAAGGCAAAAAATTTTAAACTATTTAGCCGAATAAAGCGCCTAAACCAGCAGCAGCTGACTCTTCAGCTTTCTTTTCTTCTTCTGCAGATTTTTCTTCTTTCTTCTCTTCGGCTTTAGAATCTCCACCTTCTGCAGCAGCGGGTGCAGCAGCAACTGGAGCAGCAACAGCAGCTTTCTTGATGGCTTCTTCAATATCAACACCTTCAAGGGCAGCTATTAAAGCTTTAACACGGGCTTCGTCAACTTCGACACCAGCTCCGATTAATACTTTTTTAACAGTATCTTCGTTTATTTCTTTTCCTGCTTTGTGTAAAAGCATTGCAGCATATATATATTCCATTTTGATTCCTCCATTGAATTTGTGAGTGTTATTAGTTTTCCTTTCTCAAGGTTCCTTCTTTTTTTAACTTATCAAAAAGCTGTTCGGCTTCTTCTATTTCTTGAGATGGCTTTTCTTTTTCTGCAGTTTCTTTTTCTTCGGCTATAAGGTCAGCTGCAGAAGGGACTTCTTGTGGCTCTTCTTTTCTTTCTTCTTTGGGTTCTTCCTTAGGAGCAAACTTTTCCTGAGTAGCCTTGATCATTTCTTCCGCAGAAGGGATTGCTTCTTTAGGTTCTTCTTTCTCTGCTGGTTTTTCTTCTGGTTTCTCTTCAGCAGGGGCTTCTTCTGGTTGCTCTTTCTTCTCTTCTACTGGTTCTTCTTCAACTGGTTCTTCAACAGGCTCTTCTTGAGGTTTTTCTTCAACCTTAGGTTCTTCTGCTGGTTTTTCTTCAGCTGGTTTCTCTTCTTCAGCAGGAGTTTCAGCTTCTTCAGGTTGTTCTTCAGTTTTCTCTTCCTGCTTTTCTTCCTTGGGTTCTTCTTTTTCTTCTGCTGGTTTCTCTTCGGCAGGCTCTTCTTGAGGTTTTTCTTCAACCTTAGGTTCTTCTACAGGTTCTTCTGCCTTAGGTTGTTCTTTTTCTTCTGGTTTCTCTTCTGCTGGCTTTTCTTTTGGTTTCTCTGTTACTTCGACGTTAGCAGTTTCTTTTAGGGAAATAGCTTCTCTTTCTATTTTTTCCAAAATTTCTTCAGCAGTTAAATCAGTTAAGATATTATGTTCTAATGAAAGTGATTTAGATTCTTGGAATACTTTTTGTAATAGTGGTCCAATGTTATCTTTAGTTGGGTAAGCTGATTCAACAGATAGATTGAAAGCCCACTGAGCAGCCTGAGTAATATTATTAAGATATTCTTCTTTATCAATATGAAGATGTTTAGGAGTGAAAATTGATCCCCCTTCCCAAACTGCAACAATATTTAAACCGATTTCCATTGGTTGGATATTAAGTCTGGTTAAAATTCCAGCAAGTTTGGTGGAAATAAGATCTCCTTCTTTAGCGACAGTAGTATCATCAATGATAGCTAATTTTCCATTATCTACTTTTGTTTTAATTCCTACTTCAGCTAATTCCGAAATAATTGGTCCTGGAGCAAAAGTAGTAGGTCCAGCAGAAACTACAATGTCCTTTGGAGCTTCTTGATTAGCTTTTGCTGGTGCGGGAGATTTATTTTTTTGAAGGATAGAATAAAGAGTAAATGGATTTTCTTTAGAAAACAATAATGCAGGCATGCCTTTAATTTTCTCAGTTAACTGGTCCATATTTTCTTGTTTGGATTCTTTAAGAGCTAGTTGAAGTAGCTTCTTTCTAGCCATGTCAATAAGAATATTTTTTTTGCCTAAAATAGCCCTCATAATCTGAAGCTGTTTAGCTGGAAGATTTTCCATGTTGACAAGACCAACTACTGGATATTCTTTAATCTTCTTGGTAATTTCTTGTACAAGTTTTTTCTTTACTTCAGAGACCATTTTATAAATTTACAGGTTTACTCATAGTAAGTTTTAATTGAACGTTTTTGATATTTTGAATTTCATTTGGTACTTGTTTGAGAGTAGCATTGTATGCCGCAATTATATTGTCAATGACTTCTTCATCTGGTTGGTCTTCTTTTCCCACAAGACATTGAAGATTGGTTGCTTTCTTAGCTACTAAACGAATAGTAGAATGGAGCCTTTTGGCTAAATCACTTATATTTGCATTTGGAGGAATAACACATCCCAATTTAGGGTTAGGCATTTTTCCTTTTATTCCTAGAGATTTACCAAAATTTTGTGCTACCTTAGGCATAAGATTTGCTTGAGCAATAAAATAATCGTATTCTTCTGCTAACTTTTTAGAAACTTTTTTATCTTGATATTTTGAAAAATCTGTTTCTTGAATTACTAAATCACAAGATTTTTCTGCCTGAGAAGAAAGTTCTATACCAACAAAAGCAGCGATTTTAACCTGCTTCTTAGGATAAGGAATGGTTGTAAAGAAATCAAGAGGATTTTGTTTAATGGAAATGTTCTTTAAGTTAATAATAAGATCATAAGACTGAGAAAACTTGCGCTTAGGATTTTGTTTCAGTTGTTCGATTGCTTTTTGAACTTGTTCTTTGGTAATCATATTGACCTCCTACCTTAGGTAGTCTTGACGGTTTAGTGCTTGGGAGCGGGGGTTGTTTATAAAGGTTTCTAAAAATAGAGAATTGTGGAATAATCATGAAAGAATTCTTTCTAAAGCGTTCCTGTAACCCGCATAATCCACCTGGGCAAGAGGTAAAATGGTTTGTTCAATCAGGATGCTTGTTTTATCCAGAAATAAAGACTTGTGCTGAGAAATCATTGAATTGGGAACAATTAATTCAAGAACTGGTTTTTTGTTTTCTGGTGAAAACATCAATGAAAAACGAGGAAAATCTTCAGATTTTAGGTCAAATCCAACCAAATTATCAAGTTTTTCACTTAAACTGGGCTCAGATAATGTCTTCCCCATACCCTTATCTAAAAATAAATTATGGCTTTCTTGACTATGTTCGCTGGAAGAAGAACACATTAAATTTAATTGAAAACCAGGATTATAATAATCTGAAAATCCTGCAGCATAACTAGGTGTTGAGGTGGGTTCGAAAAATCCTTCTTCTTTTAAAGAATCATAAAATCTAGATATTGGGTTTAAACTTTGTTTTGGGCCAATACTTAACAATTCTAGGTGAAATCCTTTTCCTTGAAATCCTTTAGTTGCCCTCAATATACTTACAGGTAAGTTCCAAATCCCATCTGAAATGTTTTGATAGATTTCTACTTGCCTAAGTTCTGCTTGTTTAATTTCTGTTTTTTTGTGTTTTGGGAGATATTCCTTTGCAGGCATTGATAAAACTCTTTCTTGAACAAAATAATCTTTTGCTTTGATAGGCATGGTTAATGGAAGGTAAGGGAGATTAATATTCTTTTGGGAACTTGAAAACAGGGTTTTGAGTATATATTAATAATATATTAGAAATAGTTGATTTTGAAATTTTTAAGAAGTGGATTTTTCTTTTTTCTCTTTTTTCTCTGTTTCTGCTGGTTCTACTGTTTCTTTGGGTTTTTCTTTTAATTCTTTAACAACTTTTTTGAAAGCGGCAACTTGATTCGCGGTTAAGTTGTCAAATCTTAGGTATGCTTCTTTAATATTTCTTAAAAACTGAGATTCTTCGTATAATTTTTGAGGAATATCTAAAAGTTTCTTGTATTTTGGATCTTTAATTGGTTTGTCTATTCTTTTCATCTGGCATTCTGTACAAATTGGGAATTGGCGGAATGAATAAATAACCACCATATTTTTTTTACAAAGTGCACAACGTTGTTTGAATTTTGGTTTTGCCATGTAGCCTTTACAAAGGCTACCATCCAAAGAGATGCCACATGCGCTTACTTCGTAAGCTTAGTGCCATACCAGATTGGTGATAGACTTTTGTTCTCTGTTGGTTTAATGGATTGTTTATGTTTATTAAAGTTTTGGTGATTTACTAACTAAAGATTTTCTTAAGAAAACTCTTATTGGGTTTACTTTCTTTGAGTTGTTTCAGAGTGTCTTTGATTTTCTTGGTGATCTTCTTAGGAACTTCAATTTGAACCTTAACAAATTGATCTCCATTACCTACATGATTGAGGTAAGGAAGGCCTTGGTTTTTCATCCTGAATAAGGTTTCTGAATCCGTTCCTTCAGGAATTTTCAAAGTAGCTTTTCCAGTAATTGTGGGGACTTCGATTTCATCACCTAAAACTGCTTGAGTAAACGAGATAGGAATAGTGATGTGAAGATCATTATCTCTTCTTTCAAAATATTTGTGGGTGGGGATGTGAATTTCTACAAATAAGTCTCCGGCAGGGCCGTTGTTAGTTCCAACCTCTCCCTCTCCTTGGACACGAAGACGCATATTATTATCTACTCCTGCAGGGATGTTAACTTCTAACTTTTTCCTTTTTCTGACGAGTCCTTCCCCTCCACAATCTTTACAAGAGTCTTCGGGAAGTTCTCCCTTGCTATGACAATAAGGACAGGGCCCAGTTTGTTGAAATAATCCGAACGGGGTTCTCTGAGTTCTTTTTACATAACCAGAACCTTGACAATGGTGGCAAGAAGTAAAGGTTTTAGCTCCTTTTCCATGGCACTCAGAACAGTGTTCAAGTTTATTTAATTGAATTGTTTTCTCTATTCCTTGGGCAGCATCTTCCAGAGTTATTTCTAGTTCGTAAAGTAAATCTGCTCCTCTTGTTGCTCGAGATCTCCTTCGATTTCCTCCTCCACCAAAAAGTTGGTCAAAGACATCATCGAAGTTTCCGAAAGCCCCAGAACGAAATTGAGACATAACATCTGAGAAGTCAAAACCTTGATGGCCAGCGCCCCCCATTCCACCTTGGAATGATTCAGACCCGAATTGATCATACTGTTGTCTTTTCTTTTCATCTCCCAATACAGAGACGGCTTCGTTGAACTCCTTAAATTTTTCTTCATACTCTTTCTTTTTTTCTTCAGGAGCTCGATCTGGATGATATTTTAGGGCAAGCTTCTTAAAGGCTTTTTTGATTTCCTCTTTAGTTGCACTTTTCTCTACACCTAAAATTTGGTAATAATCTTTATTGGTCATTTTCTGTTTGATTTTTTATTTGATTTTCTTTTTCTATTTTCTCAGCAAGTTCTTCTGCGGGAAAGTCAAGCTTATTAAAGATTTCTCTTTCAATGTCTTTGTATTTGTCAAAATATTTTTTTTCGACTTCACGTATGCCATATCTTTCTTTAAGATAAGCAAATCTCTGTTCTAAGGTTACAACTTTTCTCATTGCAATTTTATCCGCATAGTTTAATAGAATTGCTTCCTTACTCAAATCTGAATAAAGTATATTCTTGATGGCATGATTACCAACAACTTCAGCCAATTCGGGATAATCTTTTAGAATCTCGGCACCCATATCAGTGTGTGAATAATCTGTGGGAAATTTATTCTTTTCTTCCTTCCAAAAATCGAAACTTTCTTCAGGAATGGGGTCCCAACCAAACTTTTCTGCTTCTCCTGGTTTTCTCCTGGAAAAAGTTAAAGGCTTAGCAATATCATGAAGTTCTGCTGCGGCATTTAATAATTCTAAATTATAATTTTCTCCTTTTTTATTTAACTCTTTAGCTAAGAATAGAACAACTTTCCTTACAGTCCTAACATGGTTTAAAAGATGATTAGGAAAACGATAATACTCCTGTAATTGTACAACCTCTTCTTCTGTTGGTAGGTCCATATTAAAAATAAAAAAGAGAAAGATTATTTAATCTTTCTTTTCTTTCTTTTCTTCCTTTTTCTCAGTAAACTCAGCATCAACTACTTTCTCGCCATTTGCTCCTTTATCTTCTGGATTCTTTTCAGTTTTGGCGTCTCCAGATTTAGCTTGTTCTGCTTGCTGTTGAGCTGCTGCTTCTTGGTACATCTTAGCTCCGATTTCTTGGACAACTTTATTGAGTTCTTCAATCTTTTTGTTGATCTCTTCAGGGTTGCCAGAGACTTTAGCTTCTTCGAGATCTTTGATCTTTCCTTCAATATCTTTTTTAGTTTTTTCTTCAATTTTGTCTTTGAATTCTTCTAGAGCTTTTTTAGTTTGGAAGATTACGGCATCGGCGTTGTTGTCTGCGTCTACTTTCGCTCTCTTTTTCTCATCTTCGGCAGCATTTTTTTCGGCTTCTTGACGCATCTTTTCAACTTCGTCTTTGTTTAAGTTACCAGAACCAGTAATCTTAATTTCTTGTTGTTTCCCAGTACCAAGATCTTTAGCAGAGACGTTAACGATTCCATTAGTGTCAATGTCAAAAGTTACTTCCACTTGAGGGACTCCTCTTGGTGCAGGTGGAATTCCCAACAAATCAAATTGGCCCAAGACTTTGTTGTCATTAAACATCGGTCTTTCTCCTTGTCCAACTCTAATTGTTACAGCAGTCTGATTGTCTGCGGCAGTAGAAAAGATCTGAGATTTTTTTGTTGGAATGGTGGTGTTCCTTTCAATTAACTGAGTGAATACTCCTCCCAAGGTTTCAATTCCTAAACTTAAGGGAGTGACGTCCAGTAAAAGAACATCTTTAACATCACCAGAGATAACTCCTGCTTGAATAGCAGCACCTAAAGCTACTGCTTCATCGGGGTTAACGGATTTATCTCCATCCTTGCCAGTTATTCTTTTGATTAACTCTTGAACTGAAGGAATTCTAGTTGATCCACCAACAAAGATAACTTTATCAATTTGATCTATGCTAAGATCTGCGTCCTTAAGGGCATTCTTAGTTGGGGTTTCTAAACGTTTGAGGACATCAGATATTAATTCTTCGAATTGGGCTCTAGTTAGTTCTTCCTTAATGTGTTTAGGTCCGTTTTGATCTGCAGTGATGAAAGGAATACTAATTTCCGCTTTTGTTTTTGTGGATAATTCTATTTTTGCTTTTTCTGCAGCTTCTTTTAATCTCTGCATAGCGGTAGGATCTCCATGAATATCTATCCCAGTAGATTTCTTGAAAATATCCATAATGTGCTCCATGATAATTTCATCAATGTCATCTCCACCAAGCAAGTTATCTCCATTAGTAGACTTAACCTCGAAGATTCCGTCTCCTAATTCAAGAATAGAAACATCAAAAGTTCCCCCACCAAAATCAAATACTAAAATGGTGTGAGTTTTATCTTGTTTGTCTAACCCATAAGAGAGGGCAGCGGCAGTAGGTTCGTTAATTATCCTAAGAACATTTAAACCGGCAATTTCTCCAGCATTTTTGGTTGCTTGTCTTTGAGAATCATTAAAATATGCAGGAACAGTAATGATTGCTTTTTTTACTGGTTGTCCTAAATAAGCTTCTGCATCTTTTTTTAGTTTTTGTAAAACCATGGCAGAAAGCTGTTCGGGAGTATACTCTTTTCCATCAACTTCAATCTTTTCATTAGTTCCCATCTTTCTTTTAATAGAACGAATTGTATTTGTGGGATCAATAATGGCTTGGTTTCTTGCTATTTGTCCAACCGTGGTCTCGCCATCTTTAATGTGAATTACACTGGGCGTAGTTCTTGTTCCTTCGGAATTGGAAACAATAATTGGTTTTCCTGCTTCCATAACTGCTACTGCAGAGAAAGTAGTACCTAAATCAATTCCAATGGTTGCACCGGAAACATTTGGTTTATCTTTATTTTCATTTGTCATTTTAATTTATTCCTCCTGATCTTTGTTTTTATTTTCTGGTTTCTTACCAGAACTTACTTTTACTTTGGTATGACGGATAACTTTGTCATTGAGCATGAATCCTTTCTGAAGTTCTTCTACAATTGTGTTTTCTGGTTCTTCTGAATCAACTTTCATTAACGCCTCATGAAGGTAGGGGTCAAATTCATTTTTTAGTGAGTCTATGGGTCTTACACCATTATTTTCTAAGACTGAAAAAAATTGGGAGTAGATTAATTCTACCCCCTTAACAAACTCGGAGGTGTGAGTATTAGATTTTAAGGCAAGGTCTAAATTATCTAAGATTGGTAGTAATTGTAAAATAATATCTTTGGTGGCAAATTCTTTTGCTTCGATAAAACGTTTCTCGACTTGTTTTCTGTAATTCTCTAATTCGGCTTGTTTTCTTTGTAAAAGTTCTTTGATCTCTAGTGATTCATCTTTTTTCTCTTGTTTTTCTTTTTTAGCCATTTTTTATATTGGACCTCAAACACATTTCTTGTTGATTTAAACTCAACGTGGGTGATGTAAAGTGTAACTTGTATATAAAGTTTTTGGAAAAAGTTTATAAATCGAGAAAGAATCATGGTTTTGATGGGGAAAAAACTAACTATTATCAAAATAAGGAAAATTCATTCCCCCAATGTTAATCAGGAATTACAATGGTTAGGAAATTCATTGGGGTTATTTAACCTGAGAGATAAGGATAGTAGTTGTTTTAGAGTATTTATTACATTAGTTCGTCGGGCTCGGCAGAATAAACATGTTTCTTCAGACGATATTGCTGAGAAGTTGGGTTTAAGTCGGGGAACTGTAGTTCATCACTTAACAAAATTAATGGATTCTGGAATCGTTTTACGTGAAAGAGAAGGATATATTCTCCGGGAAAGTAATCTGCAAAATTTGGTTAGAGATTTACAAAGAGATATGGAAGGGATGTTTACCGAACTTAATGAAGTGGCTAGAGAAGTTGATGAGAAGTTAGGTTAGATTTTCTTGATTAAAATGTTCCAGGCACCATTGCCTGCTGTGGAAACAAGGAGGACAATAACTCCAGCGATGAGAACTCCGATGGTTGCGGCGAGGAAGAAGTCACGTTTTCTGAAGCCAAGAAGATGTGCAGCTAATGCCCCAGAGTAAACTCCCGATCCTGGAAGAGGGATGCCAATGAAAACTGCTAGACCAAGAATCCCATATTTTTCTACATATTTGTGAACTTTCTTTTGAGTTCTGGTGACAATTTTTTGATAACACTTATTGATGACATTTATTTTGAGGAAAATATGGATTATTTTATCATAGAAGAAATAGATTATGGGGGCAAGTAAGATATTAGTGATTACACAAATTAAGAAAATAGAGAGTAGAGAGAAATTAGTGGCAAAAACCCCATAAGGGATTGATGCTCTTAATTCTAAGAAAGGCGTTAATGTGAGACCAATAAGGTAAATGAGTTCTTGCATTTTTATAGTTTTATTTTGTTGTGGCAATAATAACAGAATAAAGCAGTTAGTCCAGAAAACTGAAAGATCATTACTTTTCTTTTGCAATGAGGACAGTCTATAGCTTTTTTTCTAATTCAAATCACCTTTTAACCATAGAGAAAACTGAGGTTTTTAAACTTTGTTGATTACTAAAAAAGAAGAAAAAGAAAAAAATTATTTGGAAATCACTTATTCTGAAGCAAGATTCCAAATTACTTTCATTGCCATGATAATTGTCCCAGGTACAACAAAATAAACTAAGTTTGTTAAGATGTGCCTTAAGGTCAAACCAATCCAAGCAAAGAAAGAAATGTTTACAAAGCCCGCAACTAAGATTGCAATGGAAGCTACTAAGAGCGGCATTGTTTCTTTAGCTGTAATGTTAAACAATCCCACAATTAAACCAAGAACCATTAAAGTTGTAACAATTACAGTAGGCGTATTAATTCCTAACCATTTTTCGAACAACTTCCAGAAGATTCCTACCAAAATGGCAATAATCAATCCTGCAAAAAATGCATAATGGGCGATATGGTAAATCTTAACTTCTTTCTTAACTGCTCGAGAAATTTGTCTAACTGGTTGGGCAGCCTTCTTTCGAGTAACTTTTCTTTTTTTAGCCATGATCTTCACCTCTTTTTTGTACTCAAGGTTTCGAGAACTTTTCTCGTGTACCTCTTTATTAATGAGTTGATAAAGAGTGTAGGGTATATAAATATAACGGTGAACTCTTGTGTTTTCTGGGTAGTTTGAAAAAAAATTCACCTAACTTGGCTTTTTCTAAATATATTAAAAATAAAATACTGTGGCCAAGTAACGGTAAATTTATATAAAAATAATTGCAATAAATGAGAATGGTTGATTTTATTTTGAGTAAGTGTAAAACTAAGGCAGCATTTTCTGCTAAGTTGAATAAGAATGGAAAGTTAGATTTGGGCAAATTAAAGGAAAAGTTTGAGGTGGTGATGGAAACTTCTATTCTGTTGGTTTTGAAAATTGAAGGGATTGAGATTGTGGTGCATCGACATGGAGAGTTGTTGTTCAAGAACTGTGAAGATGTTTCTTTGATGGAGAAGATTGCAGAAGAGATTTATTCTAGTGGTTTAAGGTAGAGAAATATTTATAAAGTAAGTAGATTCTAAGGGAAGTTATGCCTCTGTAGCTTAGCGGTAGAGCACACGGCTGTTAATTATTAAAACAGTCACCGTGCGGTCGCCAGTTCGATCCTGGCCGGAGGCGCTCGGATGGGGGAATTTTATTCCCCCATCTTCCATTAATTATTCTAATATTATTCAGGTGGGAAGTTGGGGTTATTTCTAAGAGGTTATTTTTTGATTGGTTCTTCTTTAGTATATTTCTCATGAACTGGGTGATCTGAGTCTTCAGTTATCTCCCATTCATCGCCTTTTCTTTTCTTTTTTTTCTTATCTTTCTTTGGTGGAATCATTTTGGTTTGTATCTAGATGAGAAATTGTATTGTTTTTGTTTCTGTTTATGGTAATTGCAGAAGATTATTCCCAAAAGAGCTTTCCTTTTACATCGAACGCAGATGCCTTTATTCTTTTTTTCCTGATAAGTTAACTTTCGTTCTTCTTGGATTCTTTCTTTATTAGAATGGTAGAATTTCTGGAACCGGTCTTTGTATTTTTTTCCACCAGTTAGTTTTTTAAGGAATTTTTTAATCATTTTATTTATTTATTTATTTATTTATTTATTTTTGGCATTGGGGACAATAAAAGGTTCCCCTGCCTCCCAGAGTTGTTTTTTTAGTTGGATGTTTTTTGGGACAACTATTTTTTTGGTATACAGCAAGGTATTTTTGAAATCCACCTGTGCCTTCAATATGAACATAATTTTCTACTGTCGTTCCGTGATGTTGGATGGCCTTGTGAAGGACCTTGCGAATTTGTTGGTATAATAAAGAGATCTCTTTCTCTTCAAGAGAAGAAATCTTTCTTCTGGGATCAATGTGAGCGTGATAGAGGGCTTCTTGGGCATAAATATTTCCCACCCCTGCAATGAAATTTTGGTCCATCAAAGTAGTTTTAACATTTGCCCTATATTTTTTAGTGATGATTTCTTTGAATTTTTTTAATGTGAATTTTTTATCAAGGGGCTCTGGACCTAACTTAGAAAGTTCTTTCTGGAGTTGCTGTTTATTAAGAAGGTTGATGTGTCCAAACTTACGGATAGAATTGTGAGTGAGTAAAGAATCATCAGAAATATGAAACTTGGCAACAATAAATTTTTTGTATGGGTCTAGGGAAGAAAGTTTTGTTTTGGGAGCAAAATGAAAGTGGCCAGTCATTCTCAGATGAACGTGAAGAAAATAATTGTTGTTGGTTTCTATAATTATTGATTTTGCTCTCCGATAAATTTTGGTTATTTTGAATGGAGAAATTTTCTTTATTTTGGGATCAACTACTTTTGGATCAATGATTTCAATTTGGGTGATTTTTTTCCCAAGAACTCTTTTTTTCAGCTGTTGGACGAGAGTTTCCACTTCTGGTAATTCTGGCATGATTAGTTAAGAGGACAACAAAATATATAAACGTTTGTTCTTTAGTTATTGTTACTTATGGGAAAAAAAGAGGATTCTAAACTTGAAGTGTTAACCACTGTAAGGAAGACTAGAAAGTCATTTTTAGTAGAATATGGATGTGCTGCCTTCTTAATAATTTTAATGGCCGCGTTATATTCTAAAGGAGTAGTTTTAGGAAAATTATCCCTTTTGGTTGTAGGCGTGGCAATGGTTTCTATAGGAACTGCAGAATTATCAAGATTAATGCATAAAGTACAATTAACTTCATCTAAGATTTTAATAGTAGATGGTTTAATTAGACAAAGTAAAAAGCACATTTATGTAGGGTTGATATCAGATATTAATTCCAAGCAAGGAGTAGTCCAACGATTGTTAAATTATGGAAATATTCACGTGAGGTCTGCTTCTGGAGAAGGAGAATTGCATATCAAAGATGTCAATCAACCAGCAAAGCTAATGAATCAGATTGAGGATTTAATAGAAAAGTATAAAAATGGTTAATATCTTTAATCTAAATATAATAATAAAGAGGTTATAAAAAAATGATTGGAAATCCTACTTCACATCGCCACAAAAATAAATATTATGTGTTATTAACTACAATTGTGATCGGAGCTATTCTAGTTATTATGCTAATTAATGAAGATAATAATTTTTTAACTAACGCAGTAGTGGGGGAAGATGGAAGTATTCTTAGCGTTCAAGAAAAAGAAATTGATGTTGAGGGAATTGTTCCTAAAGGAGAAAGGATTAGTTTGAAAGTGGAGTTAGATACTGTTCCAAAAGTTTCCGAAGGGAACGTTAAGGCAGAAACAATCGAGTTAAAATTTAGAGATTTAAGTGCTAAAATTAAGGTTAATGAGGAAGAATTAGAATTACAGAATTTAGAGGAAGTAGATATGTTGTTGGAAGGCTTTGATGGAGAACTCGAATTTGATTACTTTGGAACAAGTGCTACTGGAGAAGCAGATAGGTTAGTAGTCAATGGAATCAGCTTTTCCACCAAAGGGACATTAGAAGTTTCTTTTAAAGAATTGAGTTATGATAGTTTAGAGATTGTAAATACCAAATTTGAATCTTTGAATGTTAACGAAGGTAGTGGAAGCTTAAATATCCAGGACAAATTAGATTATAAGTTAAATGATGAAGAATTATTGATCTCTGGTTTCCAAGGAGGATTATTTATTAATGGGACTGATTCCTCACTGGAAGGAGAAGTTGATGGATTTTCAGTTACTGGACGCTTAACTATGAGTGTTAATTAACTTATTTTATTTTATTAATTTTTTATAAATTCTGGGCGAGATCCTGACATTTCTTTAGAACTTCTAAATGGATGGTTTTATCTCTTAATGATTTAACAGCTGTTGCACCTTTGCTTTCTTGAAGAAGATTTCCTACAACTTCAATTTCTTTTTTTAAATAATCTAACAAGTGTTCCATTTCAGAAATATTTTTTACCTGAACCAATTCCAACAGGGTTTTAAATTCTGGTTCGGATTGCAAGTAAGTTGGAATTTTCTTAGAAAGTTCTTCTTTTAGGGACATGTTTATCACCAATTTGAAGAAAGGGATTAGTGTTAATAAAAGTTATGGGAGATTGTTTAATATAATCCTTGTTTCTTCCAGTCCTTTTTTTTGGCCTCTCTTCTGAGATGGCCGTATTTGTCCTGTTCGGGAAGTTTAGGGGGTTGAGAAGAAATGGTTTTTTTGTTACATTTGGGACAAGTCTCTTCTAAAGTATAAGTATTACAAGAAGGGCACTTCAAAATTCGTTTCATTCTCTTTTAAAAGAAGCCTTAGAAAGTTTATCTTCAAATTTTTCTAAGAGTTCTTGAATTTTCTTAAGATTTTTTTCTGCAGGTTTATAATCTAAATCTTCAATTATAAGTTTGTACGCTCCAGCCCCAAGATAATTTACATTGATAGTTTTGGAAATCTTTCCAATCTCTAACAAAATGGTTCTTATTTTTTCTACCCCTTCTGGAATGTAGGTTTCTAAATTTATTGTCCCAGAGATAGTTATCTTAACAGGTTTGAATTTATCAAGGACTGATTCTTCAATCTCTTGAGAAACTTTTTTGTCTAAGCCTAATTTTTCTAAACTTACAGCATTATCTACAATATCTTTGAAGCATTGGTGTAAATAGGAGTATTCTTGAAATATTTTTTCTGTAACTTGGTTGTAAAGATCTTTAAAAGGAATATCTAGTCTTTTGGCTACATTAGAAACTAAGTTTTCTGCTTTTTGTTCTTGTTTTACTTCATCGAGTTTTTCTCTTTTTTGATTAGAATTTACTCTTCGAAGAGAGAGATCGATGTGGCCTCGTTCACGATCTATTCTTAGAACCTTACAAACAATCTGTCTACCAACAGTGACATAATCTCTTAGATTTCTTATTCTTCCAGGAGAGATTTCAGAAATGTGGACCATCCCTGAATCATTATATTCCAAAAAATCAACGAAAACCGAATTAGGAAATATCTTAGTAACTTTACATAAAACTACTTCGTCAATGTCGGGTAACCCTTGTCGTTTATAGATCATTTTAATTATTAAGAAAAGATATACTTTATAAATGTTAGGTATGGACTTATTCTAAAACTTCTAAGACGCGAGCTGCGATTCTTGCTTTTCCACCAGTCGGGTAAGCCAATTCCTTATCGCAGACTAAGCACTTAACAACATTACTAGAATTACCAAAAATGATTTGTTCGTTCTTACATTTAGGACATCTGACCTTAATGAATTTACTTTTAGTTTGAGAGTTCATATTAATTCTACCCGTTTAGTTCTAATTCCTGCTTTTTGAACAGAAGTTTTTTTGCATGTTTCACAAGTGTAACGAAGATCTGTTTTTTTTGAAGTTTTTGCACCAGACCGTTTCCATTTAGCGATAGCTGGTCTGGAGAAACGTCCAAGGTTTCCAACACCAGTCCTACTTCCTCTTTTCTTAGCTCTAGTTTTAGAACCTTTGGTTTGAGTGTGGACTTTGTTTAAGCCTTTGAACTTTTGATTAATAACTTTGTGAGCTGTATGAGTTTTACAAGTTCTACATAATCTTTTAATGATTTTTGGAATTTTCATTTGATTGTGGTTTTAGAATTGACTTCCTTTATAAAGATTTCTGTAATTATAGTAAAGATAGTTCTTCAGTTATTTGGTCTATCTTTTCTTCTTTGTCTGGGCCGATGGCGACGCAGGTTTTGGTTCCAGGGGCAATCACTGTCCTTCCGGCATCTGTGATTAAAGATGTGGTGATGTTGGTATCTTTAGCTTGCTGAAAGAATTTGATGAGTTCTTTTTCATTTTTTACTTTTACGACGATTTTAGCCATACCTTCTGCCCGCCAAGCTTTGACTGTTTCTGAAGGAGATTTAAGAACTGCTTCTACAGAAGCATGTGCTGCCTGGGCAGCTAATTTTCCCTTGGGAAGCTTAAGGTCTTGTCTTACCAAGATTACTTGTTTGTATGTAGCCATAATTGAAAAGAAAGAAAGGGGGTTTAAAATGGTTTTGGTTTAAATAAATCAAAAAAATAAAGGAATATAACTTCCAAAGTTATCTAAATAACTCATTGATGTGGGCAACAAAGTGTGGTGCTTCTACCCAGATAGCTGAATCATAGCTTTTATGAATGTTTTTATCATCAGTTAAGAAGACTAGCATCTGATTATTATCTACAAGGCAAAATCTTGCTGGGTTTTTAGCATTACCAGTAAGTGTAGCAATTTTGGAAAACTTATCCAAAACTTCTTTGTTGATATTACCTGGGGCAGAGATTTTAATTTGAACTCCTCTCTGAGAAGCTTTTTTCAAAGCGGCGTGAAGAGAATCATGTTTTCTTTCTAAACCAGCTTTAGTAGTAGAAATAACAATAGTTTTTTGAGCATTTTTGATCATAGTTCCAAGGTGTTCATAGATCTTATTTCTTCCTCGGAAAGCTCCACTTTTATCAGTGGGATCAATCATTTGTACTCCTTGGGTATGTAAGGTATTAAGTTCTTCTAAAAGTTCAGATTTCTTCAATTTATTAAGGATTCCTGTTTGTTGGTCTGCTTCTTCAGTAACTTTCTTTTTAACACGTTCAACTACTTCTGGAGGAGGTACAGCAAGGTATTTTATTGGTTTGCCAATTTTTACTACAATAAATCCTTTTTTCTCAAGAGATTCTAAGACATCATATGCCCTAGACCTAGGAACATTAGAAATATCAGAGAGTTCTCCAGCTGTGGAAACTCCTCGAGATAAGAGGGCAATCCATAATTTACTTTCGTAAGAGTTTAGACCAAAGTCCTTAAGTTTGTTTAGGAAATCTTTTTGTACAATCATTTTGTTTTTAACCTCGTGTGTAATAGTTATATTTAGTTGGTTTTACCTTTAACAACCCAAGAACCTCTTTTGAACATGTGTTTGGTTGTTACAATTGGAAGCTATTTATAAATGTTTCGTTACTTTTAGTACTTTAGAGTAGTAATATAAAGGTATGCTTAATCATCTACAGTAAATAGACGAGAATCATTAACTTTGAACAAACCTATTCTTGCACCGGCATCTAACCATCCATGGGCATAATTAATGGCAGCAAAGGCTGTGACCCAGTCTTCTTGTTCAAAGAAATGTTTGGCATCCGAGAAGTAACGAGAAGCCATATCATAGAAATCTTCGGCTTCTTTTATTCTTTCTTGGTCAAGGGCAACTTTGGCTTTTTCAAGAGCTTCTTGAGTAATAGAGAAATATTTTTCTAGCTTTTCTTTAGTTACGGTGTTTTGCATTTTAGAAAGAAAAAAAATTATTCTTTTTTCTTAGTCTTCTTTGTCCTAGGAAGTGGCCGTTTTACAGTAATTGGTAATACTCCAGATTCATATTCCTTAAGGGCAATTTTGATTGGATTATACTTAAGAGATTCCATTTCTTTCTTGCTCATCTTAAGGAGGATTGGAGCCCCCATAGACAGTTGCAAAGCACGAGACCCAACCATTCGGGCCTTTTCATATTTGGTATGTTTTGCGGTGTTCATTTTTTAAGAGATTCATCTAATTGTTTTCTTAAAAAGTCTGCTTTTTCTAAGGCTAATTCAACCATCTGAGATATTTCTTCAACAGTCAAAGGTTGAGTTCCTCCTTTTTGCATTGCAGAAATAGTTCCTTTTTCGTCGGCAGCAACAGTTAGACGCGCATCGTAAGAATGTTCTTCTTCAATATTTGGATCAACAAGAAGCTTTCCATTGATTTTATAAACAGTTACCCCTAAAGGTTCTTTTAAGAGAGGAAGAGGTTCTTCAGTTTTCTTTTTGTAGTCAATCGCTCCAGTTTTAGGATCCACAACTGGAAAACGAGCTGCTTTTAAAGCAGTAAGTGCAGCTAGATTGGCAGCATCGAAAAGGTTTCCTGCGTCATTGATAGTAACAATATCAATGATAACAAACCAAGCTTTTTCTCCAGGTAAAACACATAACTTTTTCATATCAATAGCTTTGGCTTCTCTAATTCCCCTATCAGTAACCCTAGCAAGTTCTATTGCTTTTATTTGTGGTGGCCCAGGTTCATACTCTGGACTAGATAATGGCAAAAGTTCAGCATTGATCATGATTCCTCCTTGATCTGGAGTATCATTGTATGGCTTTTCGAGACTTAACTTTACTCCAGCCATAACTACTGTTTCACCGATTTGAACTCTAGCAGATCCTTCTGCAGTCCAAGAGATATTGGTTTCTATTTTAATAGGTTGACGATACTCAGTTAATTTACGGCCATCGATACGTTGATCTTTACCGGCCAATTCCACGATTGTTTCTTTATTAATAATCATTTTGATTCTCCGTTTATTTATCAGCAAATTTCTCTGTTAGAGCTTTTCGTTGTAATTCATAAACTTTTTCTGTGGCGCCTTTAGCTAATTCTAAGGCTTTGATGAGATCTTCTTTAGAAATCTCTCCATCCATTTGAAGAAGTGTTACTTCTTTTTTGTTATGAGTTATAGCAACCGGAACATCTGAGACTATAGCATCATAAGCTTCTTCGCTGTAATCTAAGTCTGCAAGAACTGTTCCATCGACTTGTCCCACTGCAACTGAACTTACCATATCGGTCATAGGAATTCCTGCATCTGCTAAAGCGATAGCGGCGGCAGAAATTGCTGCGCATCTTGTCCCTGCATCTGTTTGAGGTAGGGCAATAAACACATCAACTACTGCATTAGGAAAAGCGCTTAAATCTAAGACTGGATTAAGGGATTTTTCCATAACCATTGAGATTTCTTGAGCTCTTCTGCTTGTTCCTGGACGAATTCTTTCTCCGGAACCAGAAAAAGGCATCATACCATAATGGCATCTAAGTAATCCTTTTGTAGGGTCTTGTTTGAATCTAGGGAATAATTCCCGGGGACCATAAACTGCAACATAAGCAGTAGTTTTACCGATTTTAAAGTAAGCTGAACCATCAGCATTAGGAATTACTCCGGCCTTAGCTTCCATTGGCCGTAATTCATCTAGTTTTCTTCCGTCTATTCTTTTTGTATATGTCATTTTAATTAGTTATTTTTTGATTCTTCTTCAAGGAAGGTTTCAATTTTACTTGTTAAACCTTCTTGGTGTGATTTCTGTTCAATTAATTTGATTGCTCTTTCAGCAATGAGTTCTCCTTTTGGTTCTCCCTTAAGCCAGATAAAACCATTTTGACCAACAGTGATGTTGCATCCAGTTTTATTCTTGATTAAAGAAACCATGCTCCCTTGTTTACCAATAACTCTAGGTACTTTTTGAGAATTTATTTTGATTACTCTTCCGCCACTGACTTTGTAAAGATCTGGGCTTTTCATAGTCAAATCAATTAGTTTTTGTGAAGTCACTTTAGTTATTTTAGTCACGATAAATTCTCCAATGGAAAATATTTTACTAAGGTCTTCTCCGTTTTTGACAAAACGGGTAGTTGCATCCCTAACATTAAGCATTGCTGAATAAGCAGTGCCAGTGTTCACTCTCCAACTAGTCATGGTTATATCTGTGATTCTACCAATAATCTTATCTCCATCTTTTGGAACATAGGGTCCAGATAAAGGAGTTATTTTTATTGCTCGGCCAGATAAAGATAAAAGGCCAACGACGTTGGAATAAATTTTTTCTTCTTCCCGATAAGTGTTTTGTCCAGGTAGGTAATCCATACCTTCAGCCAAAGCTTCTCCAGGAATAACTATACTTCTTTCTTTTGCAATTAATTCGCTCATTTTATATTCTTATCCGTTTTTCGATAATTGTGAGAATTCACACGGATATCCTCTCTTCATATTTTTCTCTCACTTTCTCTCAAAATATAGTCCTTTTTTATAAAGCTGTTGGTTGTTTTATAAATTCTAGAATAGAAGAAAAATGTTCACTAAAGATTAATAATAACTTCCCCGTGAGTGAAAGAGTTTAGTTTGTCAATAAGTTCATGTTGAAGTCCAGCAGGAATTTCTAATTTTACAGACCAACTCCCATCAGAATTCCAATTTTCCTGTAAAAACTTGCCATATTTTTTTACTAGAGAATAACTTTTAGCAGCATAGGCTGGAGGAATAGTGATCTCCAGTTTTTTTTGTTCAATTTTAAGTGGAATTATGGGCCTAAGTTTAGAAATTATTTGTTCTACCTGTTCATCTATTGATTTGTGTTCCTCGACATGGATTTTTGCTTGTTCCATTGCTGCTTCTATTCTCTGAGGCGGATGAGGATACCCAGTTTGGGGATCAATGGCATTTTTATGGATAAAGTTGATTATTTGGAGTTTCTTTTGCTCTCTTTTTTTAGCTCGTTGTTCAGAAGTTAATTGAATTTCTCCTTCTAAGAGAATAATCTTTGCTACTTTGTTAAAATCTGCTGTTTGAAATATGTCCATGAGCAGAGATTCTGAGGCAAGAGTTCCTTTTTTGGCATCGGTGTAAACTCCTTCTGCCTTGATTATATCCCTTAAATCTTCATTAGGATTTTTTCTAAACTGGAGAGCAAGTTCTGGATCAATAGAAAGTTCAAAAGTATGGCCCGCTTTTTTTAAGCGAGCCAGATTTAATTTATCTTCACTCATTGTTTAAGAATATTCTTAATTTCTTCCCTACTTAATTTTTTGTACTTCTTACTATTAAGAGGAATAAATGCTGCGTCAATCCGTTCTAGGTTGAATTCCTTTTCTAAAGCTTCTCTTAGAGCATCAACTGCAAGTTGAAGCCCAGTTTCCATAGTTAGATTTGGTTTGTATTTCTTTTGAAGGATGGGGTGAACTTCTCCTTCTCCTTCACCAATGACTACTGCTTGGTATTGGAAATAGAGGCCATATGGTTCTGTTAAGAAAAGTTTTGGCGTGCCATCTTCTTCAACCCCTGCGATTAACAAGGAAACACCAAATGGTCTTAATCCTGCGGATTGAGTACATATTTGTTTAAGATCACAAATGTCCTTGACGATGGAGATTATGTCAATCTTGGAGTCATAAGTTATTGAATGTTGTTGTGCTTTCAACTGAACTCGATCAATTAGAACTCTGGCATCAGGAATAATTCCTGCGGCAGTAGCACCAACATGATCATCAATTTTAAACATTTTCTCTACTGCTTCAGGGACCATTAATTTATCGGTAATTCGTTTGTCTGCTACAAGAATTACTCCGTCCTTACAGACCATTCCAATCGCAGTCGATCCTTGTTTAACTGTTTTTTTAGCGTATTCTACTTGTAATAATCTTCCATCTGGGGAGAACATAGTTATTGATCTGTCGTAACCCATTTTATCAACTGGTTGTTGTTGTTGCATTTTCATTTTTTAAGCACCTCATTCGCTTTTTTAATTGTACCTGCAGTGATTATTGATTTTAAAAGTACAGGTTTATTTTTAATTGTTTTGATTAAGATAAGGGCAGATTTAATTTCATCCACATATTTATGGTTAACTTTCATTAAAAATCTCTGTTTTTGGAGATTGAATTTTTCAGAAAGGAATAACGGAGATGATTTTGCTCTTCCTAACTGCCCCAAGAAAAGATCGAGGGCTTGTTGAACTGCATCTTTAATTTCTTTGAGAGAAAATTCTTGAGAAGAATCTACTTCAAAAACAAGATATCTTTTTTTTTGTCTAAGTGATGGTAACAAGCGCATGATTTTTAAGTTGTTGATGGAATTTATAAAAGTTTGGATAGAATTTCTATCCTACAACTTCTTCTTCGACAAGAGATTCTGAAGATTCTGATCCTTCAGTATCTGTTGATTCTTCTGGAGTATCTTCTTTTGTTTCTTCAGTTGGTTTTTCTTCTGGAACTTGTTCTGGTTCAGGAGCCTTAGGTTCTTCCTGTGTTTCTTGTGCGGAAGAGTTTTCAAGTACTTCAAGCTCACCAAATTTACCTGCAGAAAGTTGTCGTTCTCCTTTAAATTCTGAGCACCAGCCATTCTTTAGATGAATTTTATCTCCTTCCTTAACTTTGTCCACATCTTCATTCCATAAAGTTAATTTGATAGTGCCAGTTTCATCTTTCACATTACAATTACAAACTCTTCCTTGTTTGCCGAATTTTTCAAAGGTTCTTTCGTCTCCTTTTTCTACTACATCAAAAACTACATCTATATTTCCTTGATTTGGTTGTATTTCTTCAATTTTCATTTTTTATTCCCCCTAATTTACACTATCAAAATATAGGAAATTTATATATCTTTCTTAAGAAAAGACTAATAACTCGGTGGACGTCTCTCTAATTGATCTCTTAGATGGATGATGTTTTTGTAGAACTTCTGTTGTGTTTTAGGTGGAATCTTTCGGTAAAGTTCGTTTATTTTGAGGTAGTTTACTTTTTGTTTTTTGAGATCCTTTAATTTTGGAGTTTCAGCTAACATTTTCTCTATTTCTTTTTCGGTTTTAAGTTGTTCCTCGATGTTCTCCCTTAATTTGATGACCTTGTTGTAATAATTTTGTTTCTTGTTTTCTGATAGTCTCAAGTAAAGGTTGTAAATGTAATGATAGTGGTCCTTGAGAGCTTCAGTTGATTCTTCGGAGAAGACTTTGCTAATCTTCTTCAGGCGTCTCTTTAATCTACTCGGTGTGTAGACTAATTCAAAGTAAACGAAAATGCTAGAAAATATTACTAAGATTGCTGCTGAACCAAGTGCTAAGGTTTTTACAGGAGTGGTTGGTTCTTCTTTTGGAGGGGTAGGTTCTGGGAGAACTTTTTCTGAAATTACAACTACTTCTACTTCACAGGTTTTGGAAGTGCTAGGTTTTGTTGTTGAAATTTTTTCTGCTTCACTTGAAGATAATTTTGATTCGCAATCTTTTTCATCAGCACAAGTTCTAGTTTGTTTGCCATTAAAACATTCTGACCAAGCAGTACAAGTCCAGGAAGGGGTGCAAGTTACTTTGGTAGTGGTTCCTCCACCGCCTCCGCCTCCTCCTCCGCCGCCTCCAGTCCCACCAGTAGTTCCATAGGTGCTAGGAGAAGCAGGTGTACTTCCACTTCCAGATGATGAAGCTACAGCGATTAAAGGTAGGAAATCTCCAGTGTTTGCAGCAGAGATGTTATTAGAGTTATTGTAAGGTAGCAAGGTGTCTCCAATATTATCACTAGAAACATTAGGGATACCAGTAAGATTTCCTAACCCATTATCTGATCCAGAATAATCTGACCAATAGTTTCCTCCCTGACAGGATCCTCCAGCTATGTTAGTGTAACTGGGGATGGAACAGTTGTACGTGGTGTTCCAGAAATTTACCTTCCCACCATCATTGGCATTATCAGTATTGCTAAAATAATTGTTATATATTGTGTTATTTCCCGTACTGAAGTTTATTCCCACACTATTGTTAGTGATTGAATTTGTGTAAATAGTATTATTCTCTGAAGAACTTTGTGAAAAAATACCATTAATATTGCCCCTAATAGTGTTATTCCATAAAGTGTTATTATTCGCACTAGTTAAGAAAACCCCATCTAAGATATTGTTATAAAAAGTATTGCCAGACAAAGTGTTATTTTTAGAACTGGAAATTATTATCCCTCGTTGATTTTCAAAAAGAGAGTTATTTGAGATGATAGAATTGTTAGAATTATCCAAATCTATTCCCGAAGAGAAATTATTAATAAAACAATTTTTTATCGTTACCCCCAGAACATTAGTTAAGGTTATTCCTTGGGACGAACCAAAACCATTAAGAGTTAAGGAATTCCCCCCACAATCAAAAGTGATCCCTGTAGTGACCACATTAAAACATTTTCCTGAAGAACGTAGGTCTCTGTTCAAGGTAACATTCTTAGTTACATTCTTGGTTGTTCCCCCGCAAGCAATTTTTCCTATTTCTGTTAGGGGGTGGAAGTCTCCTCCGGTTGTGTTTCCTGAATTGTTGTAAGGGGTAAAAGCGTCGCCAAGACCTTCTAGGTTTGTGTCCCAACCATCAAAGTCATGCCAGAAGTTTCCTCCAGTACAATTTCCTCCGAAGATGTTTGTGTATCCAGAAAGGGAACAGTTGTAAGTGGTGTTCCAGTTATTGCTGCTAGCTTGTTCATTAGTATTATTGGTGTTGTTGAAATAGTTGTTGTAAATATAATTATTGAATGATGAAGAGATATTAAATCCAAGTGTATTGTTAGTTAAGTAGTTTGTAGTTATGTAGCTGTCGTTAGTGTCGATGAAAGTTATTCCTACAGTATTGTTTGTAATGTTGTTATTAGTTATGTTAATGTCATATGAAGGATCTACATAGATTGCGGTACTGAAGTTTAGGATAGTGGCATTTAAGATTGTTACATCGGTTTTATCAGTGATGTTTATTCCAACTCCAGTTCCAGTTCCGGTTAAGGTGTAACCATTAAAATCAATAGTGGTGTTGTTTGCGCCGACGAAGAATGCATTTCCACTACAAGCTAGATTTTCAGTTAGGATTACATCGTGCAATAAAGTTGATCCACAAGGAGATGTACTGTTTATCCCAATTGTAACGCTTTGGTTAGTGATGTTATCCAGTTGATAGTATTCTCCAAAATGAGAAAAGGTGAGTCCTTTGGAAGTGGTTCCAATCGAAGATATTTCTGTTTTAGGAGTACAAGTTTCATTTAAGGAAAGATTGTATTGCTCTTCACAAATGTAAATTCCTGCGTCGAAAGATTTTCCGTGATACAAATATAATGAGTAATCGTCTTCTATCCCGGTAACTCCTGTTTTGTTGACGGCAGTCTTGTTGGTAGTGATGTTTAATTTTAGAGTTTCAGCATGGACATCTGACTGATTAAATAGTCCAGTGATTTCTAAGTAAGCTTTGTTTCCGGTTGAGTCATTGTATTGAATAAGTTGAACATCATTGGAAACAACCTCCCCATCTGATAGGTTTCCGGAAATGTTCCCTTCAGCATTGAAGAGAGCATTGTATGGGGAGTTAGGGGCGAAGTACTGACGAGCTACATAAAGTACAATTGGAAGGGTGTCTTGAGTTGAGGTAGAGATTTGGTAAAAAGTAGGATTATCTCCAATACCATCTCCTTGGATAGAATGATCTCCAGATCCAGAGCCGTCGTCTAGGCCATAGTAATCCGAATAAAAGTTTCCCCCACGACAAGGTCCACCAACGATATTGGTTGATGTGCAACCATAGGTGGTTTGCCAAGTGTTAGAAGAATCGTCTTCTGTGTTATCTGTGTTACTAAAGTAATTATTGTAAATGATGTTGGAGCTCGATGATGATAAATTAATCCCTAAATTGTTTGATTTTACCCAGTTATCATAAATCTGGTTGGTGTTAGAGGAAGAGACAAGCCAGAGACCAATGGTCACTCCTTGAATAGTGTTGTCTCTGATAGTGTTGCTAGTACTAGCATCTAATTGGAAAGGGAAGTTGGTAATTCTGTTGTCAAAAGTATTGTCATGGATTAAAGAGGATGCGGTGTTGTATAAATATAAATGACTAATGTTATCATGGTATCTAATGGTGGCGCTCTGACTGTTGTTTAAATAAACAAATTCTGAGAAATTATTATATTGAATAATTGCGTCATCACTATCTTCTAATTGTAATGCGGTCCCATTTATTGAAATGTTGTTATAATAAATTTCAGCAGTGTCTGAAGAGTATAATTCAATCCCAATTGGCCCTTGATAAATGATGTTAGTGAGTAGATCAAAGTTGTTGGAAGACGTTAAGTAAATGTTTCCTTGGGTGTTGTTGTAAATTGTGTTGTTCTGGATTAAATTACCTATTGTTCCAGTAGAATAAACCCCATATTGACTGTTTCTGTAAATGGTGTTGTTGTTGATAGAGTTGGAATTAGAGTTCTGTTTTAAGTAAGTTCCATATTGGTTACTGTAAAGACTATTGCTTTTGATGGTCGATCCAGAGGTACCATTATGAAGGAAAACCCCATAGATATCACTGAGGGAGATGTTGTTGTTTAAGATAGTGGTGTTGTCTGAATTAATAGAGTAAACTCCATGATAATTATTGAACATGGTATTTTGAGTAATGGAATTGTTAATGCTGTTGTACAAATAAATTCCATAAAATTTCTTCTGTAAGTTGATAGTGTTGTTGGTTATGGTTGTGCCTTCACTGTTGATTGCATAAACCCCATTATTATCATTAGTTAATAGAGAATGAGAGACAGTGGTTTGATTGGCTACGTAAAGATAAATCCCATAAAAGTCATTTAAGTAAACGTTGTTGTTGGGAGTTATTTGGGTGTTGAGAGATTCTTGAATGTTTATTCCATAATAGAAATTAGTGATGTTACAATTCTTTATAGTTACATTATCATAATTATTTACTAAGATTCCCGAACCAATACCATTTCCAGTGATGACATAATTATCACAATCGAAGATGACATTGTCCGCAGCAATTGTGAATCCTGCGCCAGAACAAGAGACGCCATCAATTAATTTTGTGTTTGAAGTAATTGTCCCACAACTAATTGTTTGGGTCAAAGGTAATGAATCTGAAGAGTTGTTAAATGGGGTAACATTGTAAGGTGTTTCTCCGATTCCGTCGCCGTCAGAATCTGTAGTGGTGAATCCGCTCCAGAAGTTTCCTCCTTGGCAAGATCCGCCAATTATGTTTGTTCCAGAGATAGAACAGTTGTAAGTGGTGTTGTAATCATTTAAAGAATCCTCGTCTTCGTAGGCAGGGAGACCATTGCCTTTGAAGTAGTTGTTGTAAAAGAGGTTCTGAGTAGAGTTGAGAACCATAGTTCCATTTTGAGTATTATCTTGAATGTAGTTGGTGTGGAAAGTATTATTGGCAGAGTCGGTTAAATTTATTCCACGAGTGTTGGTGGTGAAGTTGCTAAGTGTGAAATTATTATGGTGGGAGTTTTCTAAGGTTAAACCAATCAAGTTGTCGTAAGAACGAGAGTTATTGAATGTAGATTGGTTGGTGTCGAAATATTGAATTGCGACAGTGGGGTTGTGGTCGTAGAAAACATTATCATATAAGGTATTTCCTGTGGAACGGTATGCATACACCCCATAAGTGTTGTTGTAGAGGGTATTGTTGTAAAAAGTAGCGTTTTGAAGATCAGCAAAGTAGGCTCCATATGTGGAGTTGTAAATAGTTAGTTGGAAAAGACTGCTGTGGTTAGATGCGTTTAATAATATCGAATAAGTGTTGTTGTAAAAAGTAGTTGGGTCAATAAGAATGTTGTTAGAGTTAATGGTGTAGATTCCGTTTTGGGTGTTGCCATAGATTGTTGAAGAGGTGATGTTGTTGTTGGCAGAATTATCTAGATATATCCCTTGGGTGTTGTTGTAAATTGTTAATGAAGATAATTTATTTTCTTGGGAGTTCAATAAATATATTCCTCCAACTGTGTTATCATAACTGGTTATGGAAGTGAAGTTATTGTAATATGAGTCGATTGAATAAATGGAATAATTTGAGTTCCGATAAAGAGTTGTTCCTTGAATGAATGTATTGTTGGAGTTTTCTAAGAAGAGGCCATTGGTGCTGTTGTAAAAAGTACTGTTTTCAACAACCCCAAAATTAGAATTGTTAAAGTGGACAGAGGAACTGAAGTTTTGGAAATTACAATTAGTGATGTTAATACTAGTTAAGTTGTCAATGTAAACTCCAATACCGGTTCCATCTCCAATGAAGGTGTTTCCTTGACAGTTTAGTGTTAAGGAATTGGCGTTAAGTATTAGGCAGCTTCCACTGGTAGAGATGTTTCCGTTAAGAGTTAGATCCATATTGTAAGTTCCACAACTGGAATAAGTTAGGGGGTGATTGTCTTGATTAGTTCCTATTGTGTAAGGAGTATCTCCCAAACCATCCCCATCTGTATCGGAACCTGTGTATTCTGACCAATAGTTTCCTCCCTGGTTTGGTCCGCCAATAATATTTATTCCAGTAGAGTTTGAAAGGTTGTAATCGTTAGTTCCTGAATCTTCTGCGTTGTTGGTGTTGCTAAAGTAGTTATTGTAAAAGATGTTATTGTTAGAGGAAGCTATGGAAAGTCCAATGACATTGTCTTGGGTTGTAGTGTTGGTTAAGTTGTTGTTATTGGAGGCGGTCTGGAAACGGAACCCATATTGAGTATTGTTTAAGGTAGTGTGATTAAGGAAGTAGTTATTACCTGAGCTAGATAATACTGTCCCATTACCATTTCCTTGGAGGTGGTTGTTGGTGAAGTTGAACTTAGAGGAAGATTGTAAATAAAAACCATTCTGAGAGTTGTTGTGAATTATGTTATCTGTGGTGGTTGCTGAAGAGGGGTTGGAGGATTTAATGTGTAATCCATTTTGGGTGTTTTCATAGATTGTGTTGTTTACTAAAGTAATTTTATCTGTGCTTTCTATGTGTGTTCCAGTTTTTGTGTTAAAGTAAATAGTATTGTTAATCAAAGAAACGTTGAAAGAGTTCTTAACATAAATCCCATAAGTAAAGTTTCGGATAATACAATTTTGAACAGTGATGTTGTCAATGTTCTGTATATCAATTCCTCGTTGATCTTCTGCAGTTCCCGATATTCCAATTAGCGCGTAGCCTTTACAATCAAAGATGATGTCATTAGATGTAAATCCAATACACTCTCCCGAATTAGATTCAGAAGTTTTGTTATTAACTAAATCTGTGTCGCTACTGTAGGATTCTGGGCACGTATCGGATCCAGGCCCAGTATCTGTTAGGGGAAGATAGTCTATTCCTAAAATGGATATTGAATAGGGGTTTTCTCCTAAGCCGTCTCCTCCTTCAGCATCTTGACCTTGATAATCTGACCAGTAGTTTCCACCCAAATAAGTTCCGCCAATTATGTTGGTTCCAAGAGTTTTGGAGAGGTTCCAAAAGTTGTTGAAAGAAGCAACAGTGTTGTTGTTATAAGCGTTGTTAGTGTTACTAAAGTAATTGTTGTAAATGGTGTTGTTGTAAGTGGTGTTGGTAGTGTTAGCAAGATAGATTCCATAAGTAGAATCGTTAAAGTAGTTAGTAAAGATAGTGGAATAATTTCCTGGGCCTAAGTACATGTTAAAAGTAGAAGTGCTGCCACCTTCGTTTCCATCCAAGGTGTTATTGGAAATATTATTGTAACTAGAATTGAAGAGGAAGAGGTTGGCATTGGTTGCTTCGTAGAGGGAATTGTATAATAATGTGTGGTTATCTGTAGAAGAATTATCTTCTTTTACATTTCCAATGTGGATGTTGTCGGTAAAGTTCCACAACTCACAGTTCTTAATGGTTACTTGATCTACTCCTGCATAAATGATAACTCCATATTTGTCAGTACAGTTATCTACACAAGAGATTTTGTGATCTGCACAGTCCAAAGTTATATCACTGGTGGTGATTCCAAAACCATAAGAAGAATTACATTCGTAATCGTGACCAACAACATAATCAGAAGTTATGTTTATTTCACAAGCTTTTCCTACCACTACTGCTCCTGTAAGCTCAGAGTTACTAAAAAAGAGAGCGCCCGCTGTAACAACTAAAAGTGTAGCTATAAGTAATGCTAATGCAGTTACCGATCCTCTTTTTTCCATCACACTCCCTCGTTTATTGTTCATGTTGTTAGTTGTTTATTTATCTTTTGTTTCCTCGAATTCTATATACCATTTATCTTTCTTGGAATCATATTTGAAAAGGACATTGTGTTTTTTTGATTTGTTAATCTTGAATAGAATGGGCATAGGAATAGTTGTTTCAAAACTAGAGCCCCGAGTGTACAGTTTACGTTTGATTATTGTTGTCACTTTTTACTTACTTTTTGTTATATTTTTTTGCTATTTATAAAACTTACTATTGTGTTAACTTTTTTTCTTATCTTTTTGTGAACTTTTTTACTTATTTTTTTACTTATTTTGTTTTTTTTAAAGAAGAGACTTAGCCACTAGGAAAATTTAGAAAAATTAACTAAAATAAAGCTCAAAAAGCTTGTTTTTTAGATCAGAAATCTTGATTCGTTGTTGTTCGGTAGAATCTCGGTTTCTTATGGTTACAGAGTTGTCTTCCAAAGAATCAAAATCTACAGTGATACAGAAAGGGACTCCGATTTCGTCTGCTCTGGCGTAACGTCTTCCCACAGAAGCAGTTTCATCATAATAGCAAGAATAACAGCTGTTGATTTCTTTGTAAATAGATTTGGCTTTTTCTGTAATCTCTGGTTTATTTTTTACTAAAGGAAACACTGCGCAGAAAAAAGGGGCGAATTTGTTAGGTAGATGTAAAAGTGTGTTGCCACGGTCTTGGTCTTGGTCGTAAGATATATCTAATAATGCGTACAAGTGTCGATCTACACCAAAAGAAAGTTCGAGAACGTGTGGGATAATTTTTTCCCCAGTAGATTCGTCAAGAACTTCCATCTTTTGATTAGAGATTTTTTGATGTCCTTTAAGATCATGATCCGTTCGGTAATGAAGGCCACCCATTTCGGTGAACCCATGTTCATTAAGTTCTATTTCCAGATCAAAATGGTATTTATTATAAAATGCTTTTTCAGAATCATTAAGTTGATAGAAACGAAATTTTTCTTTAGGTACTTTTAAGACGTCAAAGTAGAATTCTTGGATCTTGGCTAAATGGTATATGTAAAATTTTGGTAATCCAGATTTAGTGAGCTCTTGTGCAGTTCTTTCAACAACTTTTCCTTTTTTACGATCTTCTATTAGGAGAGTTCTTAATTTAGTATTTTTTATTGTGTTGAAATCTGGATGCTCTTTTATTTTATTAGGATTAAAGAAAATTTGAAGTTCTGCTTGGGTAAATTCTCTCTGCCGTAGAGTCAAGTTTCTTGGTGAGATCTCATTTCGGTAAGCTCTTCCAATTAATGCGAGACCTAAGGGAAGTTTTTTTCTGAGAAGTTCAAATTGGAGTTTGAAGTTTACATAAGGAGACTGAGCAGTTTCTGGTCTTAAATAAGAAGTGTTAGTGGTGGTTGCGCCCATTTGTAAAGGAAACATCATATTGAGAATGGAGACTTCGCCGATTTCTGATTTACATTTAGGACAGGTAATATTGTTTTTGGTGATGAGTCCTTTCAATTCTTCTGGAGAGAGGCCTTCTGCTCTTTCTCTAGTGTTGTCTTCAATTAAATGATCTGCTCTTTCAAAGAATTCGCATTTGGAACAATGGGCAATAGGATCAATGAAATTGTCAATGTGGCCAGATGCTTTGAAGACATTTTTATGCATAATGTTGGCAGTTTCAATTTCATAGAAATTGTCGTTTAATTTGAGGAAGAAATTTCGCCATTGTTGTTCAAAATTATGTTTTAACAAAGTGCCTAAGTGGCCGTAATCATAAAGTCCTGAAACTCCACCATAAATTTCTGAAGAAGGATAAATAAAACCTTTCTTTTTAAGGAAAGTTGCGAATTCTTTAGTTGTAATTGTCATTTTAGTTAGGTTGATTGGGGGGTTTATTAATTTTTTGGATAAGGTTATTTCCTTAACCAATCAACTTCTTCTTTACTTAGTTCTAATTCTTCGGCTAGTTCTAGATTGGGTTGCTTTCTGAACATGGCTTGGAAATAAGGAATTTGTTGTACGGCTATTTTCTTTGAAGTGTGGGTTTTTTGAGCAAGCTTTTCAGCAATGTCTTTCTTTTTGGCTTGTTTCATATTAGCTTGCCAGATTCTTAATAATCTCATGGTGGGTTTGTATTGAGTAAAATTGGGATTACGTTGTTCCTTGGCTGAAGAGATTCCCGCAGTGAGAAGATTATAAATGTAAACAAGGAAACGCCAGTGTTGTTGTCTCCTAATTCTGCCATTAAACACATCAGCCTTAGAGAGATATTCATACGCACGGGCCAGGGAAACTGGGTCGAGATATTCTTTAGGGAGATTGGCATCCATCCAAAGAAATACTTCATTGAGTTTGATGTCAAGGTCGTTCAAGGCAGGAAGAGCGTTATCTACAGTGGTAGATTTAAAAATCACCCTTAAGGCATTGATGATTGTTTCCGTACGTTTACGATCAGAAAGATCCACAGTGTCTTGGAAGATGAAATTTTTGTTTGTTGAACAAATCTGAAGATCGATAAGAGCACCTCTTAAATCCCCATCTACTTGTCGGGCGAGACTATTAAGAGCTTTTTCTTCAAATTTAATTTGTTCTTGTTCACAAATATGTTGAAGAGCATCGGAGATTATTTGGTAAGGGAGTTTTTGAAACTCAATTAATTTACAGGTTTTTCTTAACGGTTTTAGTTTCTGATTATAAGGATCATTGGCAGTGATAATTACCGGAAATGAAGAATTGGTTATTGCTTTGGTTAGGGCTGGAATCGCACCTCGGTCTTTAACTCCTGAAAGGGCGTCGATCTCATCGATGAGGATAAGTTTTGGTTTGAAAAAGAGAGATTGTTGTCCCAAAACTGAATTGAGGAAAGAATTCATGTTGGCTTGGTTTCTGATATCTGAGGAATTAATTTCTAAGAGATCATAATCTAATTCTTTAGCTAAGGCATAAACTGAAGATGTTTTTCCTACTCCAATGGGGCCGTAAATTAAAGTAGCTTTTTGGGATTGAGTCTTATAGTTTTTAATAAAATCTTTTAATTCTGAGACTGCCTTTTGTTGGCCATAGATCTCTGAAGAAGATTTGGGAGCATATTTTACTGTGTAAAGATCCATAAGATTTAGGGAGAATGGTTATATTAATAGTTTGTGGTTTATTCTCCGAATCGGACTTGAGGGAGAGATTCGGCAGTATCAGCAACACGTTGGGAAGCCTTTACTTTGATTTCGAGATATTCAGAAGCGTCTTGATTCCTTTCTTGTAGGTGTTGTTCCATGCGCCAAGCGGCAAGAGATTCTGCTAAATCCGGAATGATTTTTTCTAGATCGCTTTGATTGGGAGATGTGGCGTAAATTTGTTCTTGAGAACCGGTGTTTTTTCCAATGGCGCGATGAACCAAATAATATTTGGCTTCTTTGTTTTTTATTCTAAACATGTCAATTACTCCAGGACCATTGCAATTACATTTATCTGGGGAGAGTTGACGAAGATTGTATAAACCAATAGAATAGTTAGTCATGATTGAAGGAAAAGAGAAAAAGTACTTAAATTTTTAGATACTTAAAGACTCTGCATTAGAAATTTATTTAACTTAAAAAAAAAGATTAGTTTGTTTTTTAATCATAATTTTAATTCAAACCCTTGTCCAAACATATAGATTTTTTTAAAGGGGTCCAAATAATTTGCTAATAACTCTGGTTCCTTAAAAAGGGTTGGTTCTTTATTATATGCCTCAAATATTTTCATAAAAAAACTATGACTTATTGCTAAATGTCTTCCTTCTGGAAGAACATTAAATCTTGCTAAGAGATTATGAGTTCTATCTTGAATACTTCCTCTTTTTTCTTTAAATTTATCCTCCACAAAATATTCAACAAATCTTTTTCTAACCAAATCACTTCCTTGTTCGAGATATTCTTCTTCGGACAATAGATCTTCAAGAGAAAAATTAATCTCGTTAAGTTCTGGCAGTACCACTTTGGTTAAACCTGTTTTCATGCAGACATAACTTGCAGAATCAATTCCCCTCTTTAAGCTTGAGCAAAAAATAGGCCCATAAATATCTTTAGGAAAATCAAAAATTTCATTTTCTGGTTTGATTATACTTGGATCTTGTTTTTGTTCTGTGATTAAACAATATCCTCCATATCTTGAAAATTTCCCACCAAGAGTGGGGTCATATCCCAATATTTTCCTAAATGCTATTTCTTTCATTTTGTTAATCTCTTTATTGTTTTTTGATTAAAAATAAGCCGCCCCACATATAAAATTTTCTAAAACTTAAAGACTCTGCCCTAGAAATCTATATAAACAAAAAAGAAAAACTAATCTGTTGGGTGATTTGATGAAATTAGGTCTAACATATTCTAATGTATTATTAGTACCAAAGAAGACTTTTCTAAGTTCTAGGAGTGAAGCCGATATAAAAACTAGATTTACTAGAAACGTTTCATTGAATATTCCTTTGGTTAGTTCTAATATGGCCTCTGTTACCGAACATAAGATGGCTATTGCAATGGCTCGTGAAGGAGGACTGGGAGTAATACATCAATTTGGCGCGAGAGGGGAACAGGTCGAGGAAGTGAAGAAAGTTAAACATAGTACTAGTTATGTTATTGATGATCCAGTGTGTATTGGCGTAGGTGCTAATGTCACAGAAGCAGTATCAAAGATGAAGAATGATGGAGTTACTAGTTTATTAGTAAAAGAAGGTGAAGAATTAGTAGGAATATTTACTTCTAAAGATTATTTGTTTGAAGAGAATTGGGAAAAGCCATTGGTAGAAGTGATGACTCCAAAAGAAAGATTGATTACTGCCCCATATGGTATTGGAACTGAAGAAGCAAAGAAGGTTTTACGACAACACCGAATTGAGAAGCTGCCATTGATGCAAGATGGAAGATTGAGAGGATTGATGACTACTAAAGATATCAAACGTTTAGAGCAGTGGCCAGACGCTTGTCGTGATGAAAAAGGAAGGTTAAGAGTTGGTGCAGCAATAGGTGTTAAAGATACTTTAGATCGAGCTAGAGAGCTGGTGAGTGCAGGCGTAGATGTATTGGTATTAGATGTTGCTCATGCGCATTCAGAAATTGTAATTCAAAGATTAAAAGAGTTAAAGGCAAATTTTAAGGTAGATATCATGGTGGGAAATATTGCTACTGCAGAAGCTGCTAAAGATTTGATTGAAGCTGGAGCTGATGGGTTAAAAGTTGGAATTGGCCCTTCTCAAGTTTGTAGTACTAGGATTATTTCTGGGGCAGGAGTTCCTCAACTGACTGCAATTATGGATGTTGTTGCTGTGGCAAAAGAGTATGGGGTGCCAGTTACAGCAGATGGGGGATTAAAATATCCAGGAGATGTTTCTAAAGCAATAGCTGGGGGAGCTTCAACGATTTATTCAGGAAGTTTTTTTGCAGGAACTGATGAATCTCCTGGAATGGTGATTATGAAAGATGGACGTCGTTATAAACAATATTTTGGAAGTGCTTCCTACCAAAGTAGTCATCTGAGGAAGGAAAATGAACGGGGGAAACTGGTGAAGGAAAGATTAGATGTTTTTGTAGAAGGAGTTTCTAATTTAGTTGATTATAAGGGGCCAGTGAGTGAAGTGATTAATGGCTTAGTTAGAGGTCTTAGTAGTGGGGTAAGTTATTGTGGTGCGCGTAATATTAAAGAAATGCAAGAGAAGGCTGAGTTTATTAGGATTACAATGGCTGGTTGGAAAGAGAGTAATACCAGTGGGATGAAGATGAGTGAGTGATTTTTTACGATTATTTTTTAAATAAGCTTGTTCTCTTATTAAAGAAATGGAACTTCCAAAGAGATATGATCCTAAAGAAGCAGAACCAAGATTGCAGAAGTTTTGGGAAGAGGAAAAGGTTTATGCTTTTGATGCCAATGATAAAAAGAGAGAGATTTATTCTATAGATACTCCTCCGCCAACAATCTCTGGTAAGATGCATATGGGGCATGCTTTTGGAAATAGCCAACAAGATTTTATTGCTAGATATAAGCGGATGAGGGGGTTTAATGTCCTGCAACCATTTGGTACTGACGATAATGGTTTACCTACACAAACTTTAGTTCAAAAATTAAAAAAAGTTAGGGCCAAAGATATGCCCCGAAAAGAATTTGTTAAACTTTGTATGGATACTTTAGAAAAGGAACTTAGGCCCATATATATTCAAGACTGGAAAAAGTTAGGCATAAGTTGTGATTTTAACGTTTATTATACTACCATTAATGAGCATTGTCAAAGAATAAGTCAGAAGAGTTTTATTGAATTGTATAAAATGAAAAGGGCTTATCAAAAAGAAGCCCCAACAATTTGGTGTCCTAAATGTCAAACTGCAATTGCGCAAGTAGAATTAGAAGATAAAGAAGTTGCGTCTTCGTTTAATGATCTTGTTTTTGAAGTTGATGGAAAAGAATTAATTGTTGCTACAACTAGGCCAGAATTATTGCCTGCATGTGTGGCAGTGTTTTATCACCCGGGAGATAAACGATATAAACATTTGAAAGGTAAGAAAGCTAAAGTTCCCGGGTTTGATTTTGAAGTTACTATTTTAGAAGATAAAAAGGCTGATCCAGAGAAAGGGACTGGAGTAGTAATGTGTTGTACTTTTGGAGATAAGGCCGATGTGGAATGGCAGAAGGAACATAACTTACCTATCAAAATGGCCATTGGTCGGGATGGGCGAATGACCGAGATTGCTGGAAAGTATAAGGGAATGAAAATTGTTGAAGCGAGAAAAGAGATTATTGAAGACTTGAAGGGGAAGAAGTTATTGAGGAATCAAAAACCTATCACTCATGATGTTAATACTCACGAAAGATGTGGTACTGAAGTAGAATTTGTACATTCTAAACAATGGTTCATCAAATACCTTGATTTTAAAAAAGATATGCTAAAGTGGGGAAAAGAACTCAATTGGTTCCCAGCGCATATGAAAAATAGGTATGATAACTGGGCTAAAGGCTTAAGTTGGGATTGGTGTATATCTAGACAGATTTATTTTGGAATTCCTTTTCCAGTTTGGTATTGTAGGGGGTGTGGAGAAGTAATAGTTGCTAATGAAAAGGATTTGCCGGTTGATCCGTTAGAAGATGAAGCTCCAGTAAAGAATTGTCCTAAATGTAAATGTGGGGAGATTGTTCCTGAGTCAGATATAATTAATACCTGGGCGACTTCTTCCTTGACTCCAACAATTGTTAAGGAATTATTTAAAGGAAAGGCTGTTTATGGTCCTTTGGTTAAGAATCCAATGAACTTAAGGCCACAAGGCCATGATATCATTTCTTTTTGGTTGTTTAATACAGTAGTTAAAAGCCAGTTACACCATAAGATGAAACCGTGGAATGATTGTTTCATTAATGGGTGGATGTTAGATCCTAAGGGAAAGAAGATGTCTAAATCTAAAGGGAACATAATTGAGCCACAAGTGATGATTGATAAATATTCTGCAGATGCTTTAAGGTTTATGTCTGGCGGTTCTAAGTTGGGGGAAGATTTTCCTTTCCAAGAGAAAGATTTGCTTACAGGTCAGAAATTTGTTAATAAGTTGTGGAATGCGTCTAAATTTGGAATCATGCATTTGGAAGATTATAATAAAGGGAGTGTTTCTGAAATATTTGATAAATGGTTATTGAGTAAATTACAGAAAGTTATTAAGGAAAGTACAGATGGTTTTAATGAGTATGAGTATTCTAAAGCTAAATCTTCAGTAGAGAAGTTCTTTTGGCAAGTATTTTGTGACCAATACTTGGAGATTGTTAAAGATCGGTTGTATAATCCAGATGAACGTGGCGTAAAGGTAAGAGAAAGTGCACAAAAAGGAATTTATGATTCTATGTTGGGAGTTTTGAAGATGATGGCCCCAATCATGCCCCATATTACTGAAGAGATTTATCAATTATATTTTGCTGAGAGAGAAGGGGGCGGGAGTTTACATAAATCTAAATGGCCAGAATTTGATAAAAAGTTGGTTGATGAAAAGGCTGAAGAGATTGGAGATTTAGGTGTGGATATTATTAACACAGTTCGTAAGTTCAAATCTGAAAAGGAAATGAGTATGAAAGAAGAGTTGAAAGAATTAATTTTGGTTAGTGGGAAGAAAGGATTTGAAACGAAGATTAAAGGGATTGTTGATGATTTGAAGGCTGTTTTGAAAGTTAAAGAAATTAAATTTTCTGGAAAGACTTCTTTGGAAAGTGAGAAATTTAATATACTTGTAGGGATTTCTAAATAAATGATGTTTTTTAAGAAAAGTAAAGTGGGGGGGTTTGTTACCCGATTGAAGAGTAAGGAATTAGATAAAATAACTATTTCTTTAGCTGAATTTAATAGGAAAGCAATTGAAACTAAATTGGATTTTCTTGAGAGACGAAAAAAAAATCCCAAGTTAACTGATGAATTCGTAATGAGGATTGTTGAACAGCAGTTGGCAGAGTTTAAGGGATTATTGAAAGGTGCTAAGAAAGCCCGTAAGAAAGGATTGGGATTTAGGGGCGATTCAGACGTTGTTTCTAAGGAATTGGAAGCTCTTTTTGAAAGATTAAATAAATTTACGTTGGACTATGACATAGTGTTAAATGGACAATATTCTGATTTGATCCATAACCGTTATGAAGAATTATCTAAAGGAGTTGAAAAAGAAAAAGAATTATCTCAGCTTGCTGGTCTTGAAGCAGAGAATCTAAGAGAACAATTAATAAATTTAGAAAAGATTGCTAAACAGAGATCTGGCCTTCAAAGAGAACAAGCGATGATGTTGGCAAAAAATTTGATTTATGGGTTGAGCTCACTTTCTTTAATGGCCGCTGTAGGTGGTTTCTATGTTCTTAAATTTGGGATTAAAAGCGGTGGAATATTGACTATGGTGGGAATCTTAGCGGGAGTTGTTTATGCATTATTTGCATCTGGCTATTGGATGCTTTTGGTAGGGGCAGTTCTTGTCACTTCTCCACTTTGGGGAATGATAGTAATATTAGGATTGAAGTAATTGTGATTGTTTTGAAGAATAATATTTATAAACTGCAATGATTTGTTAAAGATTATGGTTAGGGAAAGGTTATCTACTCATCGTGCAAATGTTTATTCTACAATTGGAGAATTGATTGAAGATACAGATATGTGGGTAGTGGAAGCAGAAGGGAATGATTTTTATGTTACTGCGGAAGGATCCCAGAAGAAATTTAAAGAAGCTTCTATGAAAATTATCTCAGTTATCCTTTACGAAGGAGTTTTTCCACCTAGTCGGAAGGTCTTAGATATCTCTAGAAAGAGAAATGATTTTTATGTTGAGTATGAAGGCAAGTTTTTCTTTGTTCATCTTAATAAGTAGGTTAGTTTGATTATTTAAATTGTTCATAAAATCGCTGATTTGAGCTTAAATTAGGCATAAATTTATAAAACAAAGTAAGATTATAACAAGTATAAACCACAATAATTAAAAATAAACAATGCGAGGTGTTTAATATGGTTGAAGGTTACTGTGTGAAGTGTAAAGCTAAACAAGAGATGATCGAAGCTAATGAAGTTGCCATGAAGGGTAAAGGTGGCGTAGAGCGAAGGGCTATGAAAGGTAAGTGCCCAAAGTGCGGTACAACTATGTTTAGAATTTTAGGAGCTAAGAAATAAATTTTTATTTCTTTTTTTCTTGTTTTTTTATTTGTGGAAAAGTTTATTAACTAAAAGTTCTTAGTTTTGTTTATGAAAGAGTTATTAGAAGTATATGATTTGAAAGGAAAATTGCTAAGAGTAGAAGAGAGAAGTAAATATTATGATCAAATTAAGAAAGAATTTGCTAAGAAAGGAAAGATTAGTACGCAGGTAAAAAGGGCATTATTAATATTAATGAACTCTAAAGGAAGATTAGTTATTCAAAAGAGAAACAAGTGGAAACATGAGAACCCTGGACTCTTTGACAAAACAATTGGAGGTCATGTCCAAAAAGGAGATACATTCAATTTAACTATTGTTAAAGAATGTGCAGAAGAACTTGGTTTCCCAGTATCAATTCTTTCTCCAAAAGAATTTAATAGAGCCATTAAAAATACGGATCTTAGAATTGTAGGTATTTTCAAAAAAATAGATTTAACAAATAATTTTCAATCAATAAGAAGAACAAAAGAAGGAGATTCTTTTATTCAACCTTATATAAGCGCCGTTTATGTTGGTTATTATAATGGTCCAATTCAATTCATTGATGGTGAAAGTTCTGGAATTGAATTATTTTCATTAGAAGAACTTGAAGAAGATATTAAAAATAATCCAGACAAGTTCACAGAAGATATCAAATTTATGGTAAAGAAGTACGAGAAATATTTGAAGCCAATAAAAAAATAACTATTCCTTCTTTAACTCATATCCTTCCTTAGTATCCTCAACAATATAGCCAAACTTAGTAATCTTTTCTCTTAGTTCGTCGGCTTTCTTCCAGTCTTTGTTGTTTCTAGCTTGGAGTCTCTGTTCAGCCAATTTGATAATCTCTTGAGGGATCTTATCAACTTTCAAATCTTTTAATCCTAAACCCAGAACTTTATCAAACCCAAGTAAAGTAGAATATTTATCTCCTGCAGATAATTTCTCATCTTTAAGCACTTCCCACATTGTTGCTAAAGCCCTAGGAGTGTTCAAATCATCATTTATTTCCAAAGTAAATTGTTTTAAATATCTCTTATTGACTTTTCCTTTTCCTTTTAATTCTAAAACTTTATCAAATAATTTCTTCAAAGAAGCCTTTGCTCCATCTAAAGCTTCAAAACTAAACATTAATGGTTTTCGAT